>Ga0070749_10000018_pt1 | contig 74397 bp, 104 predicted proteins | sample VirMetDEL_Nov_18_FD_75180 | JGI IMG/M metagenome (GOLD analysis project Ga0070749, IMG submission 75180) | Aqueous microbial communities from the Delaware River and Bay under freshwater to marine salinity gradient to study organic matter... | ecosystem: Environmental > Aquatic > Marine >...
AATGCTGCTCCTTGTGCTCCATATTGCAAAGTGCCATCCAATGTGTTTGATGATCCAAAGTTTTGATTAAGAGCTACAGATGATGTTGCAACAGACATTGCTGTTGGATTCTTGTAAAAGTTTACTGCATACATAGTTGGTGTTCCGTTTGTTGTAGTAGCAGTAGTAAAAAAGTTTTCTACAATTAAAGGATCGGTTTCGTTATGGCCATAAAAAAATATGGCACTTTCTGCAGCATTAGTTAATGTTACTAATGGAGTACCTAAAAAGTATGCATCTCCTTCTTCTGCAGAGTATTGAAATATAGTTTCGTTAATTGAAGAAACTAGCAATCTGTTATCAGAACCTACTCCTGCTTTTGCTCCTTTTCCTTTTCCATCTAAAATTTGAAATCCCATGTTTTATCCTTTTATACTGTACTTCTTAAATAAACTGCAGCTGCAAATTCCACATCAACACTGGTATTACCCGTACCAGGTGTTATTTCTATTCCAAGTGATGTTCCTTTAGGCAATACTATTGCACCTACTGAAATAGCAGCTCTGGTTGGCGATTGTGTAAATATACTTTCAACAACTTTTTCTCCATTTGTAAATGTAAGTCCTTCTGCTCCTTTATAGGCATCGGTTGTTAATCCTTGTGATGAACCAAAGTTTCTGTTGACGCCAGGCATTTCCATATCTGTGGCACCACTAATTATAGTTCCTGTAGTTGGATTTCTTAACACTGTTACTAATACATCTACTCCACTTACGTTTGAGTTTCCAAACAAATAAAATAAAGTAGGTACTACTAAAGGTAAGGATCCATTATTTTTCAAATAAAAAACTGCACTTTTATTTGCTGATGTTAAATTAATAACACCAGTATTAAAATTATAGCTTTCGCCTCTATCTGAAGCTGCATCTACATCTGATTCGGATACAGCAAAAGTTCTTAATCGATTTAATGAATCAACTGCTGCTAAATATCCTGCGCCGGTACCGTCTTCTATTTCAAATCCCATTGTTTATCCTTTTATTCTGCTCCTTCAACATCTGATTTAAATACTTGAAACCCGGTATAAATTTCTAAAGGTTCAGCTCCATTTGGTGTATATGTTACAGCTAATGAAGCACCTTTTGGTATTGCAAGATATACTGTGCCAAATGCTCTTGCTGAAGATCCTTGTGTTTGATATAATACAGGGGTTGGTTGTTGCCCGGTAATTGTGTAACCATCTCCACCTTTATATATATCAACATCTAATGTTTCGGAGCTACCTAACAATCTATTTTGAGTTTGTACTACACTTGCAGAAGCAATTAATGTACCTCCGGTTGGATTAACATATACAGCTGTTAATCCTTGTCTAGTTGGTGTACCTGCAGCATTATCTGTTCCAATAAACCATGCAGCTACAACTAACGGAGCAGCTTCATTATTTTTTAAATACAATAAAGCACTTTCTCCTGAGCTACTAATTGGCAAGAATTCAGTGTTGATATTAAATGCTCTACCAGATACAACTGAATGTTCAATTTCTGTTTCATTTGTAGTTCGAGTAAATAATCTACCTTCATCATCTATTCGTGCTGAATAGCCTTTACCGGTTCCGTCTTGTATTGTTGTTGCCATATTATCCTTGTGTATCGTTATCGTACCACCAATGTGTTACTACTAATGCAGTTGCACTAGTGGTTCCTACGGGTGGGGTTAATCTAAATCCTATACTTGTACCTTTAGGTAATCGTCTTCCTAATGGTAATATAATTCGGTCAATTGATTGTTTAATCTTTTGAGGTGCACCTGATCCATCTGTAAAAGTATCACCTTCAACACCTCTAAAATTATCTCCATTTGGTGTGTTTGCAGATCCGTGATTTGAATTTGAAACACCTGCAGGTACTGCATTATCAATAATGGTTCCCGCTGTTGGATTTCTTAATACTTGAAACGTCCAGTCTTGATCAGATGAAGCACTAATAGCAGAACCTAAAATTAATACAGCTCTGTCTAATACAAAATCTCGGGTATCATCATTTTTTGTATATAATACAGCAGAAGCAGTAGGTCCTGTAAAAGTTACAGGGATAGAAGCAATTTGATAGCCATCTCCTGTTACAATTGCATTATCTTCTTCTGAGATTGTTACTGCTTGAACTAATGCTCGATTTAACCCTGTTACTCTTAATCGGTTTTTAGTTCCTGTTCCGTCTGTGATGTTTGTACTCATATATTAATCCAATTCATCGTTTTCAAATATGTTGTCATCTATAGAAAAATCATTTTCATGTGCTTTATACATATTGTGTATGCGATTCTGATGTAACACTTTTTTAGTTACAAGCAATTGATCTTCCAATAATATTCGTGTTTCTTCTAACTTCGCAGTTAAAGATTGAACATCGTCTTGATTTCCATCTAGTGTTATTACTTGTCCCATATCTTATATAAATATGTTTGTTATTATCTTTTCGCTAATAAATAAATAGACATTGTACCTTTTGTTGAAGTTACAAATACTACTCTTAAATATTTTGACATCCAATTCATTTGTTGTAAAGTGATATTACAATTAGAAGAAGTTAATGAAATATCTCCATTTTCTACATTATCCCAATTTGTACCATCTAAGCTTTGTTGAAGTTGTACTTCTGCAGTTCCTCCAAACCCAGTACAAGTAAACTGCACGGAAAATTTATTATAATCTGAAATATCAGAAGAAGTAAATGTACCCGATCCTGCTGATAAATCAAAGCTGGATGCTAAAGTTTCTTCAAATGCTAATAATTCTGGTATATATGCCATAATGCTTCTTATTAATAAATATTACTCAATGTACCAATTTGATACTCCGTCATTGTACAATCCGATTGCCATATAATTTCTGTTCATAATAGCTGTTGCATCTCCGTCGATTAAATCACTGCCTGATGCTATGATTGTAATGTTGTTAAGTGCCGCATTGCCTTCTTCATCTTTGAATCGTAAATCTCGTTCGCCTACATCAGATATTTTAGGTAATAACAATTGCACACTTCCGGTGTCTGTGTATCGAACTGCTAATCTGTAATCAGAATCCAATACACTTGCAGTAGCAGCAGTTATTCTTCTGGTAAATGTTGTTATTGATGCATCATATATTAATGACCCGGTAATTATTAAATCTCCACCGACATTTACATTGCCAGTAACATCTAAATAATCAAAAGAACCAGTACGTCCAAATATATCCGCACTCGAACTTATATCTCCACTTGCAGTAAGTGTAGTAGTTATATTTAATGAATTTAATGCAGCATCTGAACCGGATACTACAACCTTTTTCCAATTGGGCATAATTATATTCTTTTAATATTGTGGTTAGATACATACACTTATGCCGTGTATATGCCTACTTCCTTGCGGCCAACAATAATCAATTTAATATAAATATGTTATTTTTTAGTTTTGGGCGGATTAGTTTTTTCTTGAATATCCGATTCTATTTTGGTTTGTAGTTGTGCTAAAAACTTGGCATCGGCGCCTTTAATAGTTATAGAATCTAATGCAGCTCTAATTAATTGCAATTCTGATAATTCGTACATGATTTATTATTTTTGGTATTGTTGTTGTAACTTGTATACTATTCCGTAAACTGCTTCTATATCTTTGCCTTGAAACGTGGTATCTCTTACTAGTTTCAGAATATATGCAATTTCTTGTTGTGATAATTGTATAGAATCTGCCATAACCGTTTGTTCAGTAACTTGTTTTGTTTGAATATTATCTCGTAACCCCATAACTATATTATATAATTTTTTAAGCGTAAATCCAAATTTCGCCGTCATCTGTATCTATGTGTATTGTACCAAAACCTGCGGAAGCTCCACCATATATCGGTGCTGCAGAAGCTGCTGTCTGTCCTGTTCCTGTTTGTACTGCTCCTACATACACATCTGGTGTGAACGTTGAACTGCCGGCATCAAATGAAGAAGTGAATCCCCATCTGTTAACAGAATTTTCATATGCAAATGCTTTACCTATGTTTTGAGTGTCTTGTTGCACAACAATACCACCATCACCTGCAGTAGTTGATCCAGATGCAAACAACACAAAACGGTCTGCTACAAGTAGGTTTTCAGAATTAGCAAAAGATGCGGTACCATTTACAGTTATATCTCCTTGGAAAACAGCATCATTAGTAACAGTAACAAGTGATCCGTTATCAGTAATACTTGTGTCAGCAAATGCATCGCCAGTCCATTTTGTTACGGTATTGGTTGTTAACGCAGCTGCTCCAGATACTGCTACTGTTGCAGTAGTGCTACCATCATATGTAAATGAAGTTATACCTGTGCTATGCGTTAAATCTGGTAAATCTGCAGTACCTACTAAATTACCTTGGAATGATCCAGAAAATGAACCACTTAAACGAGTATCAGCAACTACACCTGATATTACCTGATTGGTATTAACTTCTAATGTGTTTAGTATCGCGTCTGATCCGGATACTATGACCTTTTTCCATTCTGCCATTTTTTCTTATTCTTTTTTATATAAATATATGCTATTAGTCTAATCCTACAAAAAACGAAGTAGAAGTAAAATATATTCCTCCGTTTGGTGCTGCGCCTGTTAATTCTGTGCTAGATGTAGCTACAGTTATTACTCCGCTTTGACTAACAGTTAATATGTTGTTGTCTGATAAATTTTTTATTAAAAATACATCTGGTGCATTGTTTTGTATGGTTACTGCTCCTGATGAACTAATTTTAAATAATTCAATACTAGCGCTAGATATTAAAAATATGTCTTGTGCGTCTTCTACACTTGCAGTTACCGAAGCAAATGATATTCTGGTTGCATCTGTGCCAATACCTGTTAATCCGGAACCGTCCCCGGTAAAACTTCCGGTAAAAGAACCAGTTATTGAATATGATCCGGTTGGAAGCTGTTTTATATTAAAACGTCTTGACATTATGCCCACCTTCCGTTAACTACGATGATAAAACTTGGATCCAATGTGAAACCTAATATGTTTGTATCGAAAACTATAGTTTGAGGAGCAAAGTCTGTGGGTGTCCATGTGTATGCAGATTTATCTATATATTGACCGTTCAAATAAACATCAAATTCATTTTTGGTTGCAGTAGTAGTAAGAGCCGGGTTAACGCCGGCTGCGGCAGGCACTGTTACTGTTGTAGTGCTTGTTACTGTTGCGTATTGATCTGTCAAGTTGGTTAAATAGTTTAATGTGTCTGCATTGATAGGTGTAGATGATCCGCCTCCAGATGCTATTACAGTGCCTCCGGAAAATATTTGTTGAGAAACTGCAAGTATAGAAGCCGGTACTGTGGTACTTTCAAACAATCCGCTACCTACATCTATAACTGTATCAAATCTAACCTTTTTAACTGAATACATTTTTTTCAAAGTGCTTCGACGAAATTCCTGTCCGTTTAACAGGGTGCCGTCAACTGTTATTGGCAGTGTAGCTCTGACTAATCTGTCTTCTCCTACTGTATTAACAGTTTCATAATTAATACTGCCGTAATATGTTACAAAACGATTTTCTTCATTACCCCATGACATACGAGCATATGACATGAATTGATCTGTTAATTCGTTTATTTGTGTGGTAAAATCACACCACATCATTAAATCGTAGCTTACTGTTATGTATCTAGGAATATCAATAACTAGAAATTCTTGTGAATTCGCCGGCTCTGTTAATGGCATTGGCCATAATTGATCTTCGTACCTGTTTCTTTTGTTATATCGATTTCGATATACTCTTTTGTTGCCGGCAGCTTCTCTGTTTTGATCTAGATGTTTTAATGATTCTCTTTCTTGTACAGTTCCTCGTTTAATCATGATGAGTGGAGATTGAAGCATTCCTTTTTCATCACGTATGTATCCTAAACGTTGCACATTATCCCATTTTTCGCCGTTCGCAAATATAACCGGGACATTTACAAGTTCTTTTTGAAACTTAATTTGCGGCCGAATCTCGTTGTCTATAAACCATTTTATTGCATAATCAATATCATATATTGTTCGTTTAGGTGTACGAAATATATCATCATCTCGTCTCACTTGATCAGCTCTGTTTAAAATCTGATCAGGTCCTATTCCTTCAGTACGTATAGGAGATGGTTTATTAGTTTTACGATCGATATTTTGTCTGTTATATCTTGGCATTAATGTCCTTTATGTGCATATTTTTTGCCGTCACTTCCAAATCTTAAATTTCGTATTCCAATTGGCACTTGACGAGTTGCATGTGCATCAACTACTATAGAAACACTATATCCATGACTGCTACCGTTTGGCCATGTCTCTGGATTCTTACCAGCAAAATACTGATTAGCATCTACATTGTCTAGTTCATAGTATTCGTTATCCCAGAAAATTACATCTCCGACTTCTGGATATATATCAGCTCGAACTAATATATCTCTGGATATTGCAAACTGTGCCGTTCTGGTATAAGTATGTCCGTAATCGTCTTGAGATGCAGATTTACCTTCTTTAGTAATTAAACAAGGTAATAATATAGAATCATAAAAAGTTTTATTTTCAGATTCTCCGTACAAGTTGGATTCGCTTTGTTCAATGTTTAATTTATAAATTTCTATTTCAGTGTCAATTACCGCATTCAATAATTCTGCGTTTATTGAAGCTAGAAACTTAGCATCACGATGTCCACCAAATAGAGCCATATGTTTTAACCAATATAAATTTTAACAGGTACTTTGCTTAATACTTCGAACATTGCATCATTTTCTGCTTTTTGTCTTTCAAGCATTGCCTGTTTAGTCATTTTATCTAAAAATTCTCTTAGTTGTGAGATAAGTGCTTCTTTTTCAGAAGATGCTTGTGATAAAAGATCTGCGGCATTCAATTGAACTTCTGCATTAGGTATAGGTATTGATGAATATTTTCCTCGAATATTACCTAATATTTCTTTAGCAAGTGCCGCACCATATCTAAATATCCACGTACGCCCCATATCATTAATGTTACTGTATGTTTGATAAGTATATGGTATATTTGATGCGTCACTTATAGAGCCGGCATTTGGGGCTGTATTGCCGAATAAAAGAGCATCTTTCACTTTTTCTTCTTCAAACAAGAATTCAAACCAAACTTTATCAAAATAAGGAGTAGCCTGAGTTCCTTGTGTTCCTGGAACTGGATATAATTTTAAATCGTCTCCGTGTATTTCAAAAGAAAAATGTGACTTTCTGATTCTGTCGTTGAATTCTATAGTTTGTATTCTAAGCAAATCCTGATGAATAGGCATCATCATGAAGTTAACACTTGGAGAAAATCCTCCAAAGTCAAACGCATCTAGTAAGCCTTGAGAACCTAATCCAGTTCCTACAAAAGGATCAAAATATCTGATTATAGCAGGAGGCACCGTGTGAAGAACTCTTTTTATTTCAATTGAACTTGTGTTTGAAAGAGTGATACCTAAACTTCGTTCTACTGTTTCTCGTATGCTATATGTTTGTTTTCCATCTACTACGTCTATAGAAGCAGTATGCCATCTAACATTACCTCCAGAATCTGCTTCGGTTCCATATGCTTTTGAAAGTTTTGTTATGTATTGAAGCGACGTACCAACAACTTGATTGGTTAATGATCCGCTCAATAAAAAATTAGATCCGGTAGGTACTCCTAATGTGTTTAGTAAATTATTAACAATGTTAATTTGATTGACTTGATTTGAATATTCCATTACTGCTTGTTCGAAAGCTGTGTAAAAATTCAAATCAATCATTTCAACATCCATCGTAGGATATCCTACTGATTGTGCTGCAAAATCTGCAAATCGATCTGCATGCTGTTGAAATAATGAGTCATTATCGAAAAAACCAAATGGAGTGTCACCTGGCGAAAATGATGATGATCCTGGCCATATTGGTTTATCTACACTGTAATCCATCAGTTCCCTTTTTTATATAAATATTAGTAACCTTGAGATAATAGCCGTAGAATTTCATCTAATGATTCATGTCGATGATTATCTTTAAGAATTATTTCTGCAACATACTTGGATTCTTTTATTTTCGGCACTTCATGAACTGCTGAATCGTTGTGAAATTTTAAATCAATTTGATGTCGGTCGCCACACAATATCATGATGCTTCGTTTACCTAATCTGGACAATACCATTTGAAGCTGTTGTTTGGTTAAATTTTGAAATTCATCTACTATGCATACTGCATCATCAAACGTTCGGCCTCGGAAATGTGTTAATGAAACTAGTTCTATGTTTTCATTTTGTTCCATTTTTTCTAGCAGATCCGGTTTATTATAAACTTTGCGCATGTTGCTACGTATTGGCACAAGCCATGGTTCCATTTTTTCATGTTCTGAACCTGGTAAGAATCCGTTATCTTCTGTAGATATAGTTGGACGTGTAATAATAATTTTGTTAACTTCTCGTTTAAAAAACATATCAAGTGCTGTTTGAACTGCTAACAATGTTTTACCAGAACCTGCTTTGCCTAATATGAAATTAAACGGATGTTGCAATATCAATGATTTTGCTTGTTTTTGCTCTTCCGAAAGTGTTAAATTGAATTTTACAGGGTTTTTGGGAGCTATCTTTTCTTTGTTTGTTACTGCCATGTTATGATAGTTTAGTAAGAGTTGATTCTAATAACTGCATTTCTCTTAATGTTTCAATTTTTCCAACACTCAATCTTTTTACTATTTTAAAAGATTCGCGCGGAGGATATGCTGTCATTATTTTTAGTGTAACTAGTTCCAAGTCGTCTCCGAGATCTTGTTCTATATGAACCATCACAACCATTCTGATCGCTCGTATACGATCTAAAACATCTACTAGTTTTCCGTTATAACGAATTCTGCATTGCATTGAATATTTATGTCTCGCTGCTGCCATATATATCTTTTAATATAAATATCTAAACAGTAAGAAAGGGTGACCGAAGCCACCCTATCTTTTCAATCTTTAATTTGTTAAATCGTTAACTAACTAATCAATTAACTATTAAAGAGTCTCCAATCCTCTCACATATACTTTTCCGTAGAATTCTGGACGAACTACTTTTTTAGCATATCGTGTCATCACACCTTTTCTTGGAGTGAAGTTTACAGGATCATAAACTAATGGAGTCATGATTAAAGGAACATATGGAGCAAATACCGCACCAGTTTCAAGGAACTGCGCACCTCTGAAGCCCATAAGTATAATGTTCTCTTTCATGTAAGGGTTTTTATAAACTGTGTATCTGTTATTGATAGCACCAATTTTTTGAACACCTGCAGCAAATTCCATTTTGTTACCGTCTGTGTCTGCAGCAAATCCTGGAATAGATTCCAAAATAGTTGCAACAGCTGGACTAGTTACCAAGAAGTTTGCGCCACCTCTTAAAGTTTTTTGGTGAATTCTGTTAGAAACTTTTTGAAGTTTAGTTCCTAAAGTTTGGAACCATCCTCCTTGAGTGTTATAGAAACCACCAGTAGTAACAGATGTTTGATCGAAATTAGATCCGTTCCAAATTTCGTTGTTTACTGCTGACCAATACTCAGTAGTTGGAGCTGCAGAAATCAACATGTCTAGAATCTCTAAATCGATTTCCATTGATACATACTCAGAAAGCATTGAAGTCAATTCTGCTTCAGCGTCAATTGAGTGGTAAGCGTTAAGGTCTTGAGCGAACTCAGGAGTCCATACAGCTTTCAATTTACGTGTTTTAGCAACAATTGGCTCTGATTGCATTTCCAAGTTAACTTCTGGAATGTCAATGTCTGTTCCATCATCAATACCAGTTCCAGCGCCAGATCCTTTGAATGGATTAGCATCTTCAAAATCACCTCTAGTAATATCAGTAGGTTGTTTGCTATAGTTAACATTTAATCCGCTGTTATCGATTGCAACTTGAATGTCACTAGCGATTGATGCAGTTACTACAAATGATGCAGTATAAGAAGTGTCAATTACACTAAATGCTTGAACTGGTACAATCTCAGTTGATCCAGAAATAAGTGTAAAAGAACGTACAGCATATAAATCAGCATCTGTTGGTACTGGTACTGTTAATACAAACCAGTCTGCAGAGTTATTAGTATATGTACTATCAAAATTAACTGACGCAGATGGTACTGCTGCTGGAGCTGCAGCTGAACCTGTAGATGCTCCTGCAGATACAGTAGCAGCAACGCCTGTTACATTCTTGATAGAATATCCAAATCTACCTGCTCCATAAAGACCGTCAGAAGCTTCATCAGCATTAGTAACACCGAATAAAGAGTCATCGGCACCTGGAGATGCAAAAGGATGTCCTGAAGGATTTGGATCTACATCTTTATTAAATCCAGGACGCTCTGTTCCATATTTAAAATCTAGGTAAAATACAAGACCTGATGGCAAATTCATTGGTTGTACAGAAACGAATTCTTTAGCTGCAAATTCAGCAAAAATTCTTCTTACCAATGGAAGTGCAACACCAGCCCACTCTTCAGAACCTTCTGCGGTTCCTGTAGCTGAAGCTTCTTTTACCAATTGTCTTGCTTGGTTTTCAAGCAATTGAGCCATTCCGGCCATTTCAGTCTCAGAACGAAGTCCTTCTAAAAGACCTGTTCTTTGCCATTTTTGTACTAGGGGCTTAGCTGCTACAGTTTGGTTTGGAGCTTTGCCGCCTAAAAGACTTTTCATGTCCATTTTTATTTTCTTTCTTTTTTGTTTTTAAAATTAAATTAAACCTGCTAATTTCTTCCAACGATTTGCAAAAGCTGCGCTTTCAGAAATTATTTCTCGTTTTGGTGCTGTTGAAGCAGTAGGTTTAGAAGCATATGATTTAGATTCTTTTACTACTTTTTTCTTGTTCACCGGTTTTTTGAAGCTTTCGCTTAAGGTGCTAAATACCAATTTAACTTCTCTGGTGCTTGCTGCTCTGTCAAAGTTTTCAATAACTTTCATTTTTTGTGACTCATTAAGTTCAAAGTTACGGAACAACTTGTTAGTGTAAAGAAGTTTAGCGTTAAGAAGATTCACTTCATTAATAGTATAACGAAGTTGTTTGATAACTGAATAAGCTTCATCTAACTCTTCTTTCATGTTATATGAACCTTCGTTAGTTTCTTCTTCTTCTTTGGCATATTTTTCGCCTTCATCTTCTTCTGCTAGAATCGATTCAATGATAGCATCAATATCTTCAGATACTAAATCCATTCCGGTACCATCTTCAGAAGCAACTTCCATCATATCTTCTTCTGCTTCTTCTTCCATCATACCTTCTTCTAACTCTGCGATGATTTCTTGCAATTCTAAATCTAGTTCAGAATCCATTTCTTCGTCGCCCATTTCTGGTTCCATGTCCATGTCATCCATTTCTGGTTCCATTTCGTCTTCGGGCGCTTGTTCAATATCACCTTCGTAATCATAAGTTCCATCGCTATCGATGTCAATACCAACTCCAATAGAGGCAGGCATATCCATACCAGCCATGTCATCTGGCATATCGCCTAATTCTGCAGGAACTTCTTCTTCTTCGCCTGCTGCCATGTCTAACTCTGCAGTTGCTAATTCGTCTTCTTCGTCGTCAAGCTGCTCAGACAATTGTTTTCCTAGCATGCTTTGCAAACGATTTCCAAATGCTTCTTCAAGAGCTATTTTGGCATTTGCGATAGCAGTTTCTTTAACAGCTTTAGCATCAGCGATTGCTTCTTTTAGCAAATCTGTTTTTGCCATAGTTTGTTTCTCCTTAAATTTTTTTTGTGGAAATAAGATTATTTGAAATCTTAATAGAATATTTTTATTTGTTTGTAGACGCTATATAAAGGGTGATAGCGTATTCTATAATAAATATAGCACCGAACTAAAAAACAGTAAAAAAGTCCTAACTTTTTTTGCTAGGACCAGTTTCAGGGTGTATTTGTGTCTATTGTTCTTTACTTCGGATGCGCTGTATGAATGCTGCTCTGCTTCGCTCTGCGCGTCTTGTAATGCTCGGTTTTGTAAACTCTGCACGTTCAAATGTTTGTTTTAATACTCCTGATTTTTTAATTCGTCTTTTGAATTGTTTTAATGCGTAAGCAATATCTCCTTCAATAACCCGTACACCTAATCCGTTGCCTGGTAATGTGGTTTGATGTAATTTTTGTTTTTTATTCATATGTGTATTTTATACGTTTCTGTTTGGTCGTAGCTGAGGATCTTGCATCACTTTGAATCGAAAATATCGTATTTCCGGTTTCTGTGAAAAGTATCCTTGAAGCTGTTGTGATTCTTTTGCTGGATCATCACCTAATCGAAAATAAAAATATCCTGCTCTGCGACTTTTAGATTTTCGATGCTTAACCGGATATATTTTTTTCTTGATTGCAAATTGTTTGATTTCTTCTGCTACGTTGTCTGCCATTGCTGGGTCACGAAGCATGTATTGAACGCCTCCTTGATAGTCTGTGATATTGTTGATGAGCTCTGCTTCTTCGAGTTCATTTTCACCCATCATTTGTTTTTGAATATCTGCGGTTTTTTCTAATTCTTTATTATAGACTTTTAACGCTTCGATATCATCATCAGTTATTTTACTTCGTTCATTTTGTTCTCGAATGCCGAAGAATTCTTTATATGTATTTCGTTTCTTGCTCATTATCTCTTTTCTATAATAATAAAAAAATTGCAAATATCCTAATTATTGTCCGTACAATCTTTCTAATTGATATCTTAAATCTTCATAACATCTTTTGGCGCGCGCTTCTGCTAAAGCAGCTTCTTGACAACTTTTGTCATATAGTTTTGCATCGTCGACAAGTCTTTTAACTTCTCGGCGAATCATTACCTGGTCGACATTTGATCCTTCTGCTTCAGAAAGTTCTGTGGTTAATCGTTCTGCAATATCAACAACACGATTCACTTCGTTTGCCGATTCCTCATATTTTGAAGGGCCGCCATACATTTCATTACACCTATCTTCCATCATGCGCATGTATTCCACCAAATGCCGTTTTTCTTCTTCGGTTAGCGGAAGTTTCTGTTCTGCTTGTTGATTATCTAGAACATGTTTTTGTTCTTTGTATATTGATCGTACGTAATCTAAATTGCTTTTCATGTTATTTGTTTCTTTATATTCTGCATTTTCCGTCTTCGCATAAAATAGAAGTTATAATTTCATGCACATGTTGATATTTGTTTGTTGGAGCTGCGTGTCCGGCACTTTCGAATTGAAATTGTCTTCCGCCTACTGGTGCAATAAAAGCTCCATGGGTTGAAGGATTGGATACTACATCCCAACAAATAAGTTCAAAATCAGGTTGAACTTCCATTAGTCCTTCTTTTAATTCTTTAACACTGCCTAAACCTCTTGAAGATATTCCTAATTTAATTCCTTCTTTAAACAATGATTTTAATATTTTTCCTGATGGTGTATCTAATACTTGTAAAGCTCCGCATAAATCGTTGCCTTTCCACCAAATTTTTAAAATGTTATGTGACACATTATTCAGGTTAACAACTTGTGATTCTGGATGATCTAGTTCACCTAATGCTCTGTGTTGCTGAATGAATTCTCGATCATATTTTTTACATTCTCGTTCTAATATCTTTTTAGGATATACTCGTCCGTTTTGATTTTTAGCATCACATCTTTGCAACACACCTTCTACTACGAATCCTCCAGGTACTCCGTAACGATCTCCGGTTGATTCATTCAATGTGTTTAACGGATTGAATGTTATAAAATCTTGTATAAGTTGTTTAGACATAATGTTATTGATTTAGATTTCTAACTCTTTCTGCAATTGTTTTTAATTTGTTTGACATTTCTGTTAAAGCTTTAACCGCTGATTTATTAAAAGCTTCTCGTGTCATACCACTTTCAGATTTTAATCTGGTTGCATTATGAACAGCTTCTTCTATTTCACGTAATTTTTTATAAGCTTCTTTAATCGTACGATTCACTTTTGCTTCAGCCGACATTTTAGGATTTTCGGTAACATATTGTCCATATCCTTCGATAAGACGCTCATAACGTTTTTCCATTGCTTCAGCAACCTCATTTTTCTTTAAGAAATACTTTCCTGTTACTGGAGCTACGCCAGCAGATGTAGACATTTCATCTACTTTTTCATGATATCCGTTTCCGTCACACTGTTCACAACCTTTGCCTTCACATTCGGTGCATTGTTCTGCATTTTCTAAGGCATTAACCATTGGCTCTTCTTTATTTCCATCTCCATCAAAATCTAAATAATCAGGTTTTGCTTTTTCTGTTAATGGTACACGTTCAAATTTTCTTTTCATTTCCGTAATCAATTGTTTCATTGGTGAACTCTGTTTAATTCGTCAACTAGGTCAAAATATCTTAGCAGTGATAATACATGAGACTCTTTTATAACTTTCATGTTTTCCACATTGCAAAGCATTTCTGCTAAATTTTCTATTTTTATACGAGCAACATCATCTTCAGTTTTTGAAACATGTTCTTTTAGTTGCTGTTTAATTTTTGGTATTTCCGTTTTAATATACCGTTTAAGAGAATCTGTATCATTAACGTGTGTTATGTATTGATTCAACAATTTTTTCTGAGCTTCTGACAGATTGGTGTATTTTGAATTAAACTTGTCTACCAACAATTTGTATGTTAATAATCGGGTATCTTTGCTTTGTTTTCTGAATTCTTCGTATAATTCATCCGTTTCCGTTTTTTTAGCTATCATTGTGTGTTCTAGTATCACATCTTTGCATTTAGCAATTTGTTGAACGGTAGCTTGATCTGCATATTCAAACAACAGGTATGTAGAAGCTAAAACTTTGTAATTTGATATGCGAGCATTTGATAAAGAATCGAAAGAAAAATTTTCTTGTATTTCTTTTACCAGATTGTATTTTTGTCTGCGCAATGTGCTTTGATTCAATTTGCGATAAGCTGCTTGAGCTTCTTTAATAAAATCTAACGCACGTGCTTCTGATTTGTGTTGTTCTTTGATAATTGAATTATACAAATTTAATTCTTTTGATAATTCCGTGTTTTTGCCGAAATATTTTTTTATAATATCTAATGCAATTGTTTTGTCAGAAGTTAGTGTTTCTGAAGTCAGTTTTCTAACTAACATTTCAAACAATATTCCGGTATTTTTGTACTTCGAATGTTTGAGTTTTTTCATTTCTAGTATTCAGTTCTAGATTTATTTATATATAAATATTGTTACGCTTATAAAATATTGTTTTCATCTAGCAATGTTCCGCTATCTTCATCTTTTTTTGCTGACTCATACAGCATTTGATTTGCTAAACTTTTATTTTTCTTGTTTATTTTTTTCAATACATCAATATTTTCACGTCGCATATTATATGGAGAACTTGTGCTAGCTCGGCGACTGCCTCTTGGATCTGGTTGGAATGTTGTTCGTTGATTTTCCGGATCCATGTGTTGTTTGATTTGTTTGATACCCAGCGGATCCCATCCGAATGCATTCTTGTGTTGTCCAGATTTAATTCCTTCCGGCGGACGACCTCCTGGATCATCACTATCTGTACCCATATGCATTGAAGCTAAATCATGAGGTGTTCCGTATGAAACTCCTGTTACCGTAGGATCATTTCCTTCTTGTTCAATTTGACTTTGACGGAATCTCAGTTTAAGATCTTCTATTACATCGTTCCTTTCTTGCAACCATTGTTCTTCAGACATATTGAATATGTATTCGTATATGAATCTGTCTGAAACTAGTTTAGAATCTTTCATTGCGCCTGCTAACTGAATTTTTTCATTCATGAGTGCAATTTTTTGTTGATCATAAATAATAGACGGAGCTGTTAATTCTAAATCAAAATTAACTAGATCTGCATCTTCATATCCTTGAGTATATAAATGAACTATTGCTATTTTTGCAAGTTCTGATTCTATAATTTTTTGAATACGCTCAATAGTACGTGCAAAACGTATATCCATTGATGCTAATGTGGATTTTCCTTCTACTCCTTCATCAAATCCTAAAAATGGTTTAGGTATTTTAAGAGCAGCCATCATTTTGTTTTTAACATATTCGATGTCATCTATACCGGTAAATTCCATTCCCGGCAGTGAAGATATCTCAGTAGATGAATTTCCTCCTCGCACGGGTAAAAAATAATCTTCCAACATGTTGTTCAAGTTGAACTTCAAATTGTAATTACCTGTTCTTTGATCTACATATGGAACTTTTTTCATTTTGTTGATCATTTGTTCCATGAATGCATCAACTTCGTTAGGTGGTATATTACCTATATCTACTTTGAATATTCTTTTTTCTGGAGCTCTCATTACACGATGAATAAGCATTGCATCTTCAAGCATTGTTAATTTTTGAAATTCTTGTCGTGCTCCTTCTAACATGGATCGGCCGTAAGGTAAGAAGTTAGAATCTGAAATTAATCTGAAATGTGCTATTTCAAACACATCATATTTTTCTTCTGGGTTAGAAACATGATGAAACTCTATTTCATAATCTCCAATATCTTCACGATATTCTTCCCAACGTTCCATTTCATAACTAGAAAATGGTCTAGCATTGATAATACCTACTTCATCTGAAATATCTAGTTTTAAAAAGAAATCTCCGTATTTACACATATTTCGAATCCAAGGCCACAAGTTGAATTCTATGTTTAATACGTCATAAAACAGGTTGTTTAATATTTTTTGTATTCTGACATCTTCGGTTTTAATTGTTAAGATATCTCCGAACTGATTGGCTAATGTAGATTCATCGGCATATATGTCTAATGCAGAACTGATAATAGGATCTTTATCCATCATTTCAAAATCAGTGTATAACTGCATTCTGTTTTGGTGCATATAATAATTTGAATCATATCCACCCATACCTCCGACAGCATGACGATTAGTTCCATGCATTCTGGTGTATCTGTCGGCTATTTTGCTTCCTACTAAATTTCCGGATGATTGTAATCTGTTTGTGTCGACTACACGTAGTTTGTCTTTACCATACGCTCTTACGATAACGTTGGTACGAAACAGATTTCGTAATCTTCTTCTTAATGATGCCATACTTGATATTATTTTTATATAAATATAACTTAATAAAGATCAGCGGCTATTTTATTAACCAAGTTAAATCTTCATCTCCGTAACCGTTATTCCAACTCCATCCGGTGTCTTGTCTATTCATGCCGCTGGTTGAAATAATTCCATTTGTTCTTGTGAACTGAGAAATTGCTTTTTTATGCAATTCAATACCATGTTGTCTGAGTTTAACGATGTATCTCTTAACCATAATCCGATACAAAAACTCATAACAAGGTCGTCATTATAACCTATTTCTGCTTGTGCTTTTCCGTTTTGCCATTTAAACACAAACATTTCTTGTATTAATCTTTTACTTCGTATTTTAGGAGTTCCTTCTCTCATGTACATTTCAAGTGCAGATATCATCAATGGCCGAGTTCTGCTCGTGGTAGATACACCCGGAACCATTTTAGTTTTATCTTTTACGTCATATCCTTTCATGAGTTGCACTTCTAAATCTACATATCCATCATCTTTATACGTGTAAAATAAATTTTCATAGTTTCGGTCTAGTGCTGGTTGTATTGCGGCCCAACCTATGTTTGCATTTTCAATTGCAAGTAACGCATTATTCCATTCTGTTGCAACCGTTACCAACATGTTGCCGTATTCATTCGGAGGAAGTTTACCTTTATATTCTGCAACTTGAGTTACTGTTTCTACGTCAATAACATGAAACGCAGACCAGTCGGCACTATCACCTCGAGCAACGTCAGCTACTACTATATAATTTTTAGAATAATCCGGATACTCCCAAATCCAATAGCCGTTATCATATCCTCTTCTTTCTAATGGCTCTGAACATTCTTGTTCAAATCGTTGCAGTATAGCACCATCTATTACAGTGTGTCCGGAACTTACAAAGTCACAATCACATTCTTGTGCTGCTCCTCTTTCTCCTAAAAGTTGTGTTTGTTCATTTCTCCAGGTTTGATCTCGTTCCGGATGCACCGTCCAATGCAGTTTGATGTTATGCCATTGTGTTTGTGCATTAGTTTCTCCGTCAACCCATGTTTGATGAAACCAGTTACCGATACCGTTAGGAGTAGATAACACAATTGCACCACCACCAGTAGATAGGGTTGCTTGTGATGCTATCCATATTTCTTCAATGTTTCGAATGAATGCGGCCTCGTCTACTATTAGCAGTGATAAGGCTTCTGAACGTGCTCCTGTGGTTGCTGATGATACTGCTTTGATTTGAGAACCATTTTTAAATTTCAGTGATAATTTGTTGTCTGCTTCGATAGTTCCTTTCAACCAACTCGGCAGATTGTCATGCATCACACGAACCTTTGTAACAAGATTTTTTGCTACTTCTTGTGTGGTTGCGATAACTAGAGTATTGAAATCTTCATTGAACAACATGCTCCACAGAGCAAACCCGGCACTAAGAGTTGAAATACCTAACTGTCGAGACTTTAATATAACACTGTATCGGTTATCTCTTAATTCTTCTAGTACCTCTTCCTGAAATTCATACAGATTAAATTTAATCTTTCCTCGTTTAGGATGTTGGATAAAACAATAGTTACGCATGAAGAACACAGGATCTTTAGCACACCGAACATATTGCTCCTGGATAATCTGTTTTAAGTTTTTTGACATATTATTGTACTACTGCAACTATCATTTTGCCAGTAAACAGTGTTGCTGTTATGCCGGCAGTAAACCAGATTGCAGGATGTTGATACCATTTTTGTTGCAACAATTTTTCACGTTTAACGTATATTTCAATATTTTCTTCAAGTATTGCAATTTGTTTTGCGTGATATGATAGTTGCAATGAATCTAAATAATTAACCTGTTCTAGTTGAGATATAATCGTTTTCTGAGTGTTAATTATGTGTGTGTTAACTGAATCTATATAATACAATGAATCTAATGTTTCTGATATTGCATGTATTTCAGATTCAGTAAAACATGTGTCTGCTTGAGATGTTGCATTTAAACTGTTCAAGAAAAATATCGTATAGATGATATACTTCATTTGCGTTTAGTTTTATTTATGATATTTTGTTTGCTTTGAGCGGTAGTTCTTTTTTTACGAGGAGTATTTTTCTTTTTGGTTTCTAGATCTGCAACTTTCTTTTTGTTTGCAGTTGCTTTTTTCTTAACCGCTTCTTTTTCTTCTGTTACTCGTTCTATTTTACCTTTTAATTTGTTTATTTCCGCATTGTTATCTTTTAACTTCTCTTCAGTTTTTTCTAGTTTACGTTTACTAGATAATTTGAATACGGAAATAATCAGCATGAATAATCCTATTGCTACTGCAGTTATCACTTTCCAATATCGTTTAATCGTTTTCATTTGGTTTAGTCCTTTTGTCTAATTCTTGTAAAAATTCTTTTTTATATTCGTCAAATCCTTTTTGCACTTTTTCTTCGAACTCTTCTGCAGTCATATGTGCTTGTATGTCTTCGGTTAATCCGTCAGAATTAACTACAACTTTAGATGCTTCGGTATAAGCTTTTTTAAGCATTTCTACATCTTTCTCTGCATCACGAAGCCATGAAAGTGCATTTGCTCGAACTTTGGCTTTTGCATATTCTTGATACTTGCCTTCTTTTTTGAGTTCATGCTCCATTTCTATGGTACAATCAAAACACATTCCGTTAGCTTTACGCATTGTTTCATCTAATGGATGTGGTTTTAAGCAAGTGCATGTGTCTTTTCGACAGTTTGGAAAAGATCTGATATAATCACGTGCTTGTTGCAACGCATCGGAATTTTTTGATTTTCGTATGCGAAATCCGTCTCGTTGTTCTACAATGGTAACTAGTCCTGTAACTGGATCTGTTTCTTCCCAGATATCTCCAACTGCATGAGTTTCTGCTTTTTTGGCTGCGGATTTTGCGTCTGAAAATCCTATGCTTTTTTTGGTTTGAAACTTGTGGGTGCCATCAATCATTTGTTGAATGGCTTTGATGTTTTGTAACTTGTTCTTTTTTGCCATATATTGTTTTGTTATTTACGCCATATCTTCTGCAGAGCTTGGATCTACATTTATTTGTTTATTGCTAAACAATCCGTTATTCTGCATCCATATGATAATATCTCTTCTCATATCAGTCTTACTAACTTCTTCACCAGTTTTAGCTTCAATTTGTTGTATTGTATTTTTTAAAATATTTAACATTACAGCTGTTGCTTTTTCTTCTGGTTGTGGTTGATTAATTAATCGACTGATTAATAACTCTTGGAATTGTGCAACAGGTCCTTTTTCTGCTTGTAATTGAGCATCAGGATCTCCTGCTTCACCGGTTTCAGTGCCATCTAGTGTTGGTGCATCTGCTGGAGCTTCTGGAGTTGGTGCATCTGCTGGTGTTGGTGTTTCTGGTGTTGTTGCGGCTGCGGGTGCTTCTGGAGCTGCAGTTGGTTCGGGAATCGGCTCTGGTGCAGGTTCTGCTGCTACTGGCTCTTCTTCTGTTTCTTCTGCTTGTTCTCGAATCATGATTGCAATTTTTCTGCGAACATATTCTCTGATTAATCGTTCTTTATTTGATTCAGACAAACGATTTACTCGCTCTTGCAATTTTTCTTCATTTTCTGGCTTTACCATGCTATTAGTAATTGCGCCATGATCGATTCGTTCTAATTTTTCCAAGAATCCGTCAGTATCTTCAATCTGAAGTTTGTCAAACAATTTTCTTGCATGCTCTGCAGAATATTCTCCTTCTTCTATTTTTTTGTATAAACGATCTTTGATTTCTGGTACCATGTTTTCTATGTTGTCAATGACATTAGTAGCATATTTTCTAGGTACATTTGGTTGAACGCCTTTTACACCACCAGGAACCATGTTAGGGGCATCTTCTGCTGTGTAATCCTTCATGTCTTTGCGTGTTTCTGCTTTCAGTGACTTTGCCATGTCTTTTGATGCTTTGTAGTTGCTCTTATGTTTTCAGCCATCTTTTTTCTTTATTTTATATATAAATATTACCTACTGTATTTATAGGCTCCTAAAAGTTGATTTACTGGTGCAAATGATCCGGTTAATTTGTATGTGTTTCCTCCGTATGTGAACACGATACCTTCTAACGGAACAATTTTTTCGAATCCTCCTAATGCTTCTATTCTGCTTAAATGTTTTTGTAACAAATCCAAATGTTTTATATCATTGCTGGATTTCAACATGTTGATTGCTGCAGTTAGCTCTGAACGTATATCCTGAACTGCTTTGTCTGGATTAACTGCTAAGAAGTTTTTGACATTCTGAAGTATGAGTGCTCCTAGTTTTAAAAAGATACTTTCGAATGGTTGTATGTTTTCATATTGTATCTTTTTTAGTTCTGCAGGATTATCCGTTTGAATTACCCATTCTTTGAATGCTTCATTATCAATTGACTTTGTTAGTGCTGTTTTGTTTAATGATTTGTCTGCTATAGACCATCTGCGAACAAGTGCATTAACTATGTCTTCTGGAACATCGGCTCCTAACTCTTTTGCTTTAGCTTCAATCAATTCTTTCCACCAGGATCTGTGATATTCAAAAACTAAATCAGTTTCTGCTAATCCGTAACGTGTTCTGAGTTGATCAACTTCTTTGAATAACGCATCTTGATAATCTTCAAATTGATCTACTTGTCCTAGTTTTAATTCGCGAGGTGGTATAATTTGAAATGTTTTTTGCAGATGAGCATTTGCATCTTGTATTGCTCTTTGCAGTTCAGATCCACCTGGCATATCAGTCATTACTTCATTTCCGTCGGCATCATATTCTACCAGATTATGAAATTGTAGAACCGCAGTTTCATATGCAATAACATTTTTAGTTTCTGGATATATGATTTCCATGTTAGCATACACAGATCCGTTTTTAAATATTTCATTTAAACGAGCTTCGCCTAGTTTCGAAAGTGCTGCATTTAAATCTTGACCGGCTTCTCGAAATGCATCAGATATAGCACCACGTCCTGCAAATTTTTCTGCTAATGCTTCTGCTGATAAAGGATTTTTTCTTTCTCCCTTATTACGTGCAAATCCTACTTGTCCGTCTTTGTATGTTACAAATATGTTTTGTCCGTCTGTTTTTTCAGTTACTGCTTGTTCTACGTCTAATCGTCCTGTTAATCCTCGTGCTATAATTTCTTTCATGTCGTTGAAAGTTAAATCATAACGATCATAAGGATGATTCATATGTCCACCTAATCCTCCTTCATTCAAAGGAACGCCGAAAATAGTTTTGCTAAAATTTCCAAAATCATAAACAAATTCTTTGCCACTGTTTTTATTTAAGAATCCTCTTAATTTTTTAATTTTTTTGGCATGAGCCTGTGTTTGTTTTTTAGTTGGGTATCCTCCACCCATTACTTCATTAACATCTTCTTCAAGTTGTTGTTTCCACCAATTCACAGAAAACAAAGTTTCTGTAATATCTGTTTCTGGTGTTTCGGGTGTGTCAAATATCTGCCAAACATTTTTTACATAAGCTTCATCATATTGTGGATATTGTTGTGCGAATTTTTCGTAATTTCCAGATGCAATTGCTTCACGTGCTGCGGTGGCAGAAATAGGTTTACCATTGCTTGTTAACGGATCTACCATCACATTGAGTTCTTCTGCATTGATATCTGCAGGTATTTTACGTCCGTTTTTATCTCCAATTTGCTGATATTTTTCTACGTTGCTTATGAATCCTTTTACTCGAACATAGTCGTTATCTTTGTTAGATGCAGCCAATGCATATGATCCGCCTGGCGCATTAAACAAGTATTCATATGCTGACAATATTGGACTTGGATATGGAGTTGGTTGTATTTCAATTTTAGAATTATCATTCAGCAATCTGAAAATATCTATGCTGTTTTCTCTAGTTACTCCTGGTCTTGAATTAGGCCCTATCAGCATGATCACTTTGCTTACTGCCGGATGATTGGCATACTGATTTGCAAGATGCATATGAGCTCCGGTGATAGGCTTGAACCCTCCAGGAAATAAAACAGTTACGTTGTTCATTCGTTTTCTTTATATATAAATATTGTTATAATTATAATTGCGCAAACTTTCTACCGGTAGTTATTGCTAGATCTTGTATTCTAAAATTAACGCCTGAAGATGCACTTAGTGCTAATCGATATCTAGATAATCCTCCGGATCCTATAACAGATCCTGTAATTTGTCCGGTAAACGTAGCATTTAAACTAGCTCCTCCATGTCTTACTTTAAACGCTTCATAATATTGTAAAGCACTCCATGTACCATATCCAGTACTATTTTCTACTCCGATTAAAACACTTCCAGTTCCCGGTCCTAATGAAAGATTAAATGCGGAATCAATCCTCATTACATCTTCACCATTTAAAATTTTTGTAAAAAATATTTCTCCTACATCAGATTGAGTTCCGGTTACTGAAAATATGCTACCCGTTGCATATATATGACGTCCAACATTGTATCCGTCTGCATATCCGGTTGCTGTATCTAACATTACAAGTCCATTAGTAGAATCTACTGCCATAAAAGCAGATGCGGTTACATCGCCGGCCGGCGTTAAATGAAATCCACTTCCGGATATTTCAATGTTTCCTCCACTACCAGATATAAATACTGTGTTAGGATCTCCCAGAAAGAAATTTTGTGTTGCAACATACAATTCATCGTCAGACGTAGAATATCGAAAATAGCTGGATGTATTTAAAAATAATTCTAATCCTACACCGCTGTATGGTATTCCGCCTTTCGTGTTGAATCCTGGCAAGGCACTTCCGCTCCATAGCAAGAATCCTGGATCTCCAACTTCAAATCCACTATATCCTAGTGATCTAACAAATCCTGTGTCGGTTAATCCGCTGATTGCGATACCCGATTCCAATGTGTTTGCAACATACAAAGAACCGGTAATCATGGAATAATCGCCGTCTATGTATCTGTTGCCTCCTTGCCAAGTTAAATTGTTTTTGTAACTGATCAGTTTGCTACGTTCGCCGGCAACGTTGTAATATTCTATTTTAAAAGAAAGCTGATTACCTGATTTGTGTTTGGTTGGTATTTCGGTTCTAAATCTAGTATAATTTGGTGTATAACCAGGATCGTTGTCTGTTGTGGTTCTGATATCAGAAAAATACCATTCTCCAGCTTCTATAACAAATAGCAATACTCCGTTGCCGTTTCGATCTGCACGGAAATAAAAAGTTTGATCGTCTATTCGTTGAGATTCAGATCGTATTTCTAATTCGCCAATTGGTTTTCCAACTTTAACTGGTAATTCCTGATTATAATAGTCTGCGGTAGCATAATTAAATGCACTACCACTCATGTAAGCATATACTTTTGGATTCTGATTGTTACTTGTTGCATTGCGAAATGCTCGAGCGTCAAATGTAACTTTGTATTGAGAATCTGCAATAAATTTTCCTGCTACAGATGAAGAAACTTGTAACACATACACATCGTTTTTTCTGGGTATATTTACTGCAGGTACAACTCTTATTGAATTATTTAATGATCCGATATTTCTGGCTAATGCAGGTGCAGTAGTTTCAGTACGTCCTAAGTATGTATGACTTTCCCAATATGTGTCTATAGTAGCTTGATCTACAATTGAACCTATATTAACATATGGATCTACACTTGAAGTTGAAGGAACAAATATTTGTGTTTCTTCTAATGCTATATCATTTACTAATTCATATGTTCCTACAGTGCCTTTTCCAGAAGCATACACTTTGATTTGACTTACGTCTCCCGATGCAGGGTCTAATCCTTCTATTTCTACATATGCAAATGATTCAGAATTTTGTGTTGGTGTATACGTCGGAGTAGCTTCATAATCGATAGTATATGCAGATGGTCCGAAACTATTGTATGTGTGCGAAAATATGCTTTGACTCGAAAATACTGTGTAAGCAGAAGTTAATTCTATTGCAGTCGACGATAACACTTTTTTAATAGTGCTGGTATAAGTATTATTGCTTATCGAGTATCTGGGTGTAGGAGATGGATTGTTTGGCGAAGCAACTGTGAGTGTGCCTCCTACCATATCTCCGGTAAATGTTCCTCCGTCTACTACTATCACAGGAGTAAAATTTTGATTGGTAAATGTTATGGTTCCTGCAGAATATGTTGGAAATTGACCGGATGTATATGTTCGATTCAGTTGTACACCTACTTGTTCCGAAATACGTATAGTAGGTTCTGTTTCGAATATTATTTCTGAAACATTAGCAATAGTTGGATTAACTGCTATGCTTCTGGTCCATTTAACGTTTGGTTTATTGCGCCATTCTGCAGGAACATTTCGAAGTGTGCTTAGTAGTGTTACTGTTGCATCGCCTGGAGAAGTATCTTCATAAATATAAATTACTATGACACGTGCTTTGTCTTCATCTATATAATTTGCAAGTATTTCAGAATATATAGGATCGCCGTTATAATCTAAAACTTCAACTGATATCAAAGAATTAGGCTGAAGAACGTTTTCTCGTCCTCTGAATTTTATAACGTTTTTTCCTGCAGTTAATCTTTCCGGAAATTCTGTTATAACAAAAACATCGGGTGACGTTAAGCTGTTGTCGGTTTGAAATGTGGGAGTATTAATAAATCCTCTGTAAACTGCAGTTTTCTGTTGCATCTTATACTTGCATTTTTATATAAATATCAAGTATGTAATATATGGCTGAATCCATCAATCTTGTTAACTTCTAACAGATTGTCTACCATATCTCGCATAGAATCTACATGAGAAATAATAATAGAGAAATCAAATTTGGTTCTGAGATATTCAAACAAATTGATAACTGATGATATGTGTTCTGCATCCAAACTACCCCATCCTTCATCAATTGCAATGAAATTTGGACGTGGCAGAGCTGAAACATTGATAAGACCGATGCGAATCGCTAGGCTTGAAATAAATCTTTCCATTCCACTGCTTAATTCTAACGGCCAAGTGTTTTGTTCATCATAAATAATATATCCGTTGATATTTTTACCATCCGTATGCAACACTATGTTAAAATCTACTATCTGATCCAATACATTGTTTATTTCAGATTCAATTTTTGGAATTGCCATAGCAACTAAATCATATGGAACACCGTTTCGACTAACTGATTTTAAATAGTATTCAAACGCGCGATATTCCGTTTCCAATATTTTATACTTTTCAAGTTGTTCTAATGCATGTTTCTTTTTGGTTCGAGCAACTTCTATCTCTCCATGCTTAGCTTTTATCTGATTAGCAATAGTTTTTAATTGAGTGTTTTTAGTTTCAATTTCAGATTTTATGCTTTGAATCTGTTCGTCTATACGCGCGTTAGTTTCAATAGCCGTTTTATTTTTATGAAATTGTTCTTGACGTTCATTGCATGTTTCCAATTCAGATTCTTTGGTTTGTAAATCATTTTCTATGATTTGCAGTTGCAATTCTTCTCGTTCTTTTTGTTGTTTCAATGTAGCAATCTCAGAATGTATGGATTCGGCTGTTTGTAGATCTTCAACATGTTGTTGCAATGCATCAATTGAATCTTGTTGAGTGTTTAATGTGGTTGTTAGTTCTTGTAATAAACGTTGATCCGCTCCAATTTCACTCTGGGCTTTGTATGCATCTTGAACAAAAACGTTAGATCTGCAGTACTTGCAATCGGGGTCATATTCATGTTGCGATAAATGTTTGATCTTTTTTTGTTTCGTCTCAATCTCTCTGTTAACATGTTTAATTTTCGTACTTGTTTCATTGTGTTGTTCCTGCACTTGTTGATATGCTTTTGACTGTGCTGTTAAAAAATTAACATCGAATGTTGCATATTCTGTTTGTTTTGTTTTTATGCTATTGCCGTATGTTTCAATAGTTGTTTCTTTTTTAGTAATCTGATCTTGTAATGATTCTATGTTTTCAATCAATCCGTTTTCAGTTTCTTCTAGTTTTTTAATACTAGGGCCTTCATACGTAGTAGGCAGTTTGGATTCGATCAGTTCTAATATTTTGTTTTGTAAATCATTTCTTTGCTCAGAATGTATAGACTCTGAAGCTTCGCATGAAATGATAACATCTTTGTTTTGATTTATTATGTTTTCTGACTGTGTTATTATTTCAGCAAAGTCCGTTTTCTTGTATTCTCGTAATTTTCCTGCAGTTTCTTTGATGTCGTCATTTGCTAACTGATATATTTGTTCAAACACAGTTATATCTAAAAACTGAGACAATAAATCTTTTCTTTCTCGCTGAGACTTGTCAATAAAGTTGTTGCTGTCTGATTGCAATGAAAATGCAGTTAATATAAAATCGTCATATGTTCCAAGATATTTTCTGATATTTTTATTTGTTTCACTGCGCTCTTCTCCGTTTAAATTTTCTGCATCAGTATAAAAATTAACATTCACTTTAACGTGTCCGTTTTTTTGTTTTATGCCTTCACGTTGTATGGTGTATTCCGTGTTGTTGATTGAAAATTTAAATTCTCCTCGAAACCCAGATTTCTGTGTGTTTAACACTTCTCCTGCTTTGCCTGTTTTGCTGCACTTGTCAAATATAGTGTATGTTATTGCATCTAATAAACTGGATTTTCCTGATGTGTTTGGTGCAAATAATCCGGTTACATCAGATATTTTTGTGAAGTCAATTGAATTATTTTCTCCGTATGAAAACATGTTTTCAAACTCAAATGATATCGGAGTCCATGTGACGTGTCTAACAGATTCTAGTGCCGGTAATTTGCTGTTGATTGTTCGATTGATATGTCTAACTGCATCTAGTTCTTCAGCGGTAATATCCGGACTATTGTTTTGCAAATAATCAGTTATCAAGGTGTTTTGATATTCAACATCTCGCACATTTCCTATGCTAATATTTGCAGATCCGTTAGCAGTATTCGCACTGTTGCTGCGTTGAATTGAAATGTCTTGTACTTGATATTTTGAACGCAGAGTTGTTATGAATTTCTTCATGTCTGCGGCATCTGTATTGTTGAATTTAACTCGTACGCGTGGTTTATTTGGCATACGTTTTGGTGCTGCAGTTATGCTTGTTCCTTCTGTTTCAAACGTAACATAACCGTAATCATTATGTATCTGCATGAAGTCGGCTGTTCTGTTTGCCAAGTCCCATCTGAGTATTCCGTGATCCAAAGACTCTCCGTGATTTTGTTGTATGAGTGACCCTGGATATTTGATTAATGGTTTTTTGACTCCTTCGGCTACGTGATATGTTTGCAACGTTTGATCTGCTTTATGAATATCTCCAAGCAAAACCAAATCATGTCCGTCAAATATATCTGTTTTTACATGTTCATTGGATATTTCATATCCTATATCAGTTTTAGCAGAATGCACTGCCCCGTGATGCAATGCAATTTTATATTTATCAGATTTAATGTCGGCAGCTTTAATGTAATGTTCTGGTGCTACGTCTACTGCCATGTGATTGAACAACACGTTTCCTATTTCATATACTGCATTTTCTTTTATGAAATGCACATTAGGATTTTGCAACATGTCCAACACCGGGGACAATGCATCTATTCGGTGCATGTTGTTCAGATTCATGTCATGATTACCTAGTATAACTATGGTAGGTATAGTAAACATGTTGAAAAATTCAGTTAGCATTTGTATGAGTTCTGGACTCATATCCAATTTGCTGTGAACTATATCCCCGGTAATCACACAACAACTTGTATCAGTTGCGTGCTGTGAAATTTCTATCATCATGTTTTCGAATACTTCTCGATATTCACGATGTCGTTTAAGTGTGCGGATATGCACATCACTTATATGAAATATATCCGATATTGTTTCTATTCCAATATCTAAACGTTTTATTTCCATAAAATACCCATCTGGTAATTAATCATCGACTGAAACGTTAATTTGTCGGTTTCTGCGATTCGTTTCGTTATTTCTTCAAAACCTAACTCCGAAGCATCTTGTTCTTGTAAAGCTACAAAATACACATTTAATCCTTCTTTCATGAATGTGTCAGCAATATCCAACGCATTGCGAATGGCATCACTATCCAAACAAATGTATATGTCTTGAACTCTTTTTTCTATTAATTTTTTTCTTAGTGCCGGTTGTATTATTTTGCCGAACAGCGGCAGTGCATTTCTTTTTATTGCAATTGCATCAAAAGCTCCTTCACACAGTACCACCGGCTCATTCCAATTGATCATCATTTCAAAACCTATTATGTCTTTTGACACTTTTGGATTCTTGTGTTTCTGCCAATCTGCCTGATAAAAAGCTCGACTAACAAAATAATTTAGTTGTCCGTCGGCATCATAGCTTGGAATAATTATTTTGCCGGAATATGCTCCTTCTTCACAATACCCAATACGATATCTGATAATATCAAACACAGAAACGTTTCTGGATTTTAAATATGAAATAGCATTGCGATAATCCGGAGTATTCTTAGTTACCCAAAGTGGACGATATTCTGCCGGCAGTTGTAATATTTCTTTCTGAGTAACACTGTCGGTGTTTCGGAATTTAGATATTTTAATTATACGTTCTAATTCTTCGAACCTTTGTTTTGGCAGTTTTAATCTGGTAAACAAACTGTGAATACTACGACCTTTTTCATCAGAAATCCAACAGTGCCAAGCATTTTCTCCTTTGCTGGTAGTTTTAATATTGATTTCTAATTTTGGTTTGTAATGTGATTTGAACGGAGAAAAGAATGCTATGTTATCGCCTGAGGTTGTTTTACCTTTACCTAGAACAGATTCCAATAACTGTAGTAATCTTTGGTTTGCCATATTAATATTATAAGAAAAATACTGAAGTATCCAAAGTATATGGCTTTGATATAATTAATATATAATATATGTCAGACACAAACATTTCATTAATGGTCTAACGATTTCATTTATTAAATAAATTTAATTTCATTCAATCAGTTAAATTAATTAACTTTCATTAATTACAAATAAAATAGTAATTTAAATTTTAAAATCCAACCTTTATGCAAAAAACTTTTTCGGATTGTTTGCCGTTTCGCCTTGTTTCACACATTCCGATAACCATGCATCAGGTATCTGTTTTTTTGCTACATGCATGATACCCAGCTTGTTTGCATAAGCTTCATAAGTAGTTTTGCTGTTTTTTGATATGCGTTGATTAGGATTCTGAAACACCATGCGTATGTCTATTCCCGGATTAGAAGTCAAAACATGTTTCATTTTTTTGCGATCTGCTACGGTCCAACGACCCTTTGTTTCCACATACATGATTTCGCCGTTGCGTTTGGTAAATACAAAGTCTGGAGTGTATTTGTGTTTGGTTTCTGGTACTGTATAATTCAGTGTTTCTGTTTCATAATTTAATGGATATGCAGCTTCGGTTATTTGTTCTGACACTGATAATTCTAGTCCAGACTTGTAACCATGTTTATATGCAGCTTGTCGTGTTTTACTTGTGGTATTCCAATGATTTTTTCGCATAACTTAATTTTAATTTACATATAGTCCCATGTTATTTCAATTTCTTTTGATGTTAACGTAGGATTTTCTTCAGTACCTGATTTAATAAGAATAAATGGAAATTTTATGGTACCTTGATTATCGGTTGTAATTAAATCTTCAACATGTTCATAAACTTTGTCGACAGTTACTCGATTCAATGCTGTAATTTTCGATAATTTTGCCGTTTCACTAACATTTACACCCATACCTTGTTTTTCGAAAAATTCAACATATGAAGTTGTCAAAAAATCCGCAGCACCAATTTCATCATCGCCGTTTATCCATCTATCAGCTCTCTTCCATAACGGATCCCAACTTTTAAACTCGCTAAAATAAAATTCTGCATCATCATCTAGTAATTCTTTTAGTTGCTTGCAAATAGTATATATTTTCGAATTAAATGCAATCTGTTTATCATAATTTTTACTAGTAATACCCAATGTTTCTATAGTAGGCAAATTGTTCTTTAATGAAATTGTATAATCACCACCATCTTTAAATCCGGCTTGATCAAAAAACATATTCCAACTGTTATTATCTTCAGTAAATATTAATTGTGTTGTTCCGGCTGAATTATCTGCAGCTTCCGAATCATCTTTTTTGTCAGTAACAGCGGTTCCTGCTGTATTTGAAACATGTATGTGATTTTCATGTCGATCTGACTCGTTGTCACCACTTTTGTACCATAATACAGATTTAGGATTATTTGAGTTTTCTACATTGTGGGTGTACCCCATGCCACTTAGTTGTTTTTGTAATCTATCTCCTAATAGTTTAAATTTATCTGGGTTTGACTTATACGTGTATCCGTTAAATGTTGCAATATCAACGGCTGCTCCTGGAGTACGAAAATGTCTTGAGTTATCCGTATGTGGACCTTTAGTTGTGCTATTGATTACTAACTTCATAGATAGAGCAGATGCAGCTAATTCCAAATCTGCCATAAGTTTTGGATTAACATTAGTATCTAAACCAGATGCAAATTCAACACTCCATTTCGGTGCAGATGTATCGTCAGTTGTATCGTCAGATGTAGTTGTAGTGTCAGATGTAGTTGTAGTATCAGATGTAGTTGTATCTTCATCGCTCCAAACATCCACTTCTTCGTCTTGTTCTAGTAATAAATTTTTTAATAATAATTGTTTATGTTTCATATTTTTATATGTTATAGTTTGTTTAAAATTGTCAATGGTTTAGTTTTACCGTCGGCTCTTTGGAAATAAAATTTATTATCAGCTGGATTTAAAATAATTTTTTCATATTTATTCTCCGCCTCTGTGGCCCCTTTTTTCTGTAAAAATCTTAATTCTTTAGTAGTTGGATCTAATGTTATACGAGCTTTATAATCGTCGGAGTCAACCGCTTCTTTTGCGTTTGCTAACATGTCTAAATACACTGCATCGGACCAAGTACCATCATCCTTTTTCAGGAACTCTTTTCCGCTGATATAATACTTAGAATATTCTAATTTTACATTTCCTTGTGCATCAACCATTGCTATTGGGCCGGATAGCTTCTCATTTGCATTGTAAAATTGTATATTTCCACTGCCATCATCATCCCACCACTGCGTTTTCCGTTCTATCCCATTCACATAGTTAGTTTTTCGATACACGGATCCATTTTTATTAAAACCAATTTCTTCGCCTTCTTTTTTGTCATTCACATAGTAGCGCTTTTTGAAAACAGTGCCATCCGAATGGTACTCTATTTCTTCACCTTCTCGTTTTCCATCTACATAATTTCTAATAAATTCTTCTTGTCCAGATGCATAATACTCTATTTCTTCACCTTGTAGTATACCATCTACATAGTTTCTGACTGCTTTTTTTGTTTCATTCGAGTAATAATCTGTTTCTATACCTTCTCGTTTACCATTCTTAACATTGGTTTTCCTGATAATCGTTCCATGCTCACCACGTGTATATGCTGTACCGTTAAATAATTCATCATTTAATTTTAACGTGCCGTCTTCGTCAGTAAGATCTGACATTGCAACTACTTTATCTTCTGCATCTATAGGTTTTAAACGATTTACAATAGCAACTTGTATTTTCGACAATAACGTCTTAATGTCTTGTTCAAGAAGTTCAATTTCTTTTATGCGTTCATCATATGATTGTTTAGTCATGAACAAAGAAGATCCGATTACAAATTCATTGGATCTCGGACGCATTCCAGATTTAGTTTTTACAGCAACCTGTACAGTTTCAAACGTTTGTACATAACTCTGCCATCCTTGCTGTAGCGCTGCATTCTGTTGTTCATATGACTGTATTGTTTGTGCGTCGACATCTCGTGTTCCATTTTCAGCATAGTATGCTATATCAGCTTGCAATTGCTTTTGTTGAGTAATTAACGTGTTATATGCCGCTAAAATTGATTCTGCTGCCGGAATAATAATAACATCTATTTTTCTGTCGGTAAATGGAACTGTTGCTATGTATACATATGTTCCGTCTGCATACTCGCCGGATGTACCATACGTTTCATTGTCTTTTATCGAAGCGATATTTTGCTGCATCGTGCGATTTTTCTGAAATATAGTAAATCCTTGAATATCAATATAATTAACGTTGTATACATCTGCATATTTTTTTTGTTTATTAAGCAGTTGTGTAGATTCCCATCCGGTTAGTTTATATTTTTCGGTGCCTCCTTGCTCAAATAAATTTTCAAGAATTATTTGTTCTAACAATATATTATTATCAAATTTCATCGTGTATCTTTATATATAAATATTACCAATCTATCATCACTAAATTACCATTCCATGTCATTATGTTGTCTGGACGAAAGTCTATATCTAATTCAAATTCCGGCACACCTGTTTTCTGCACATCTGATTCCAATGCATTAACAAAATTAATAATTTTCACGTCCGTATCTGCAACCACATCCGTTTTAGCAAAATCAAAAACGCTCTGCTCTCCGCCGGTATCTCTTTGCCAACGTTTATATGCATTAAAAAACTGATCAAGTTGTTGTCGCATAGAACCAGGTAAATCCGAAGCTCGACTCATTATATACATGCGCTGATTGTCATTATAGTAAACAGGAATAAAAGTTGAAAATTCTGCGTGTCGACCAGTTATAATTTCAGCAACACGGAATTCATCTAGTTCTGTAGTTATTTTAAACAGATAGTCTGTTCCGTTAATTTCATAGATACGACCATTGTCTCCTTTATTAAAAAACTTGAATTGTTTTTCTTTGATTAAATCCAATAATCGTTCTATCTCACTTTCCGGAGTTTCACGTAATATGTGTGACATTCGTATCATAAGTTAGGCAAATCCTTATCTAAATCTACACGAACTAAAAAGTTGATATCAACATCTTCTCGTTTTTTAATTGGTTGTGCTAGTTTTGCAACAGCAATCATTTCATTGCGATCATTATATAAACCTATAGTTGTGATGTATGGTTGAAAATCACTACCAGTTGCAAACGAAGCTATAGTAATGTCATCGTCTAGCAGTGTAGTAGGATTAGAAGAAACGTTTAAAGAACCTCTCGGAGCTCGTACAATTACTCCTAACTCGTAAATCGTCATGGTACTTTTGTAACTTGCGGTGTAAGCCGAATCTAAAACATAACGATATCGATAATCTATGCTAGATAAAACTGCTATTCCTTGTTTTTCAAAAACATTGCCAACATGATTGGTTTGAATGAATCCCATGGTAGACTCATTACGATCATTTAATGCACTTATATTGCTAGTTGTAAGTGACTGGTTAAATATTCTAATTTCATCCAGATATCCGGTTAAATTAAAACTATTACTGTTATAACCACCAATATACACATCATCTGTGTTATTTATAAAAGCACTTGCCGATAATGGATTAGAAACAGGTGTTAACAGACTGCTTGTTACTACACTTTCCAACGCACCATCCAAATACAACTGCAAATAACTACCAGATTTATTCAGAACAACATGAGTCCAATCTGTTACTGTAACAGAACTAGTTACTTGTGCGATAAAATTAGAAGCACCTGCGGCACTTGCTACGATTTGATTGCTACCACTTAATTCTATTTTGAACGGATACTGTGTGATAGATCCTGATGCTGCTTTACCGATTATGAGCTGATTGTCTGATCCAGCATTAGAAGCTGAAACAAACAAAGATACTGCATAATTGTTATCTCGATCATACAATCCCGGTACCGTTTTTCTGATATATCCGCTGCCATTAAAATATGCAGATAATCCTATACTTTCAGATAATCCTGTGTTAGTAGGAACTCCGTTAGCAAATGTTAATCCGGATATTTCATAATCAATTCTGCTAGTATCAAAATATTCATTGAATCCTTCGTAATATTTAACGCCAGATACTATAGATGCAGTATCATAAGCAACATCATATAAATTGCCATATCTGTCAGCTTGTATGTTAAAATCTGCAACTCCGAATCCATATATACCCGATCCATAAACTGCAGCTCCATATACTCCAGCAGTTAAAAAATCTCCTTGTATATTAAAAGAAGCTGGTTTTATTCCTTCGCCTATTCTTGGTTGTGGAATTGAAAAAACAGATGCAGATTTAAACAATATCTTTGTAGTTCGTTCTGCATTGTTTTGTCCGAAAGTATTGTATGGCTCGTCTGCTCTTCGATAAAATAAATGATCTAAAGAATCGTATATAATAAACTGATAAGATCCATTTGGGTTAGTAGCATCATTAAACGGCACACTACTGCTTATTGCTGGTAATCCATCTACATGTATCGCACGTAAAGGAGTTACATAACTTGAATCACTACCAGAATAAAAAGTCCAAGTACGATATGCCTTAAACGGATTAACAGTAACATCCGATTGCCGTACTCGATTATACGGCGTTGCAAATGTTCTGTCAATTGTTTCTAATAGATTTATTGTAGACATAGTAAAAACCCGTTACACTTTATTATAAATATAACGGGTTCAAATTGTGATGTTATTTTTTTAGTAATCTAATTTAACACGAATCAATTGCTCTCTTGCAAAGTTTTTAAGAAGTGGCTTACTCATTTTTGCAACTGCTAACAATTCATTTTTCTCATTATACAATCCTACGGTTGTGATATAAGATTGCGGATTTCCGATAAATGTGCTTTGCGCAAGTAATCCGTCAGAACCGGTTGTGTAAGAAGGATTGTTTGAGAAATTGTACTGGCCGTTTTTAACTCGTACAAAATAATTAGCACTAGTTATTTGTTGTGAATTTCGAGCTTGGAATCCGGTTGCAGAACCAGAAATAGAATGGAACAATGCAAAATGATTGCTACCTTCTGAATCTGACGTTGTATTAGTACTGAAATTCAATTGTTGATCCAACATTTTTCCGTCTAACACCATTACTCCATAATCTGGATAAAATAATCCGTAATAAACCGGAGCTGATGCATTAAAGACACCATTAGCTAATGAGCCAGATACAATATTATATACACGTCCAGATACTCCTACCGTTGCACTAGCAATTGACGAGTCATCGATCAATGTAATAGATCCGCTATCTGCAGTTACTGTTACAGAACCAGTAGCATTTGTATCTCGTACGTCAATACCTATTAATGGTAATTCAAAGTTTCCTTCATCTAATCTTTCTTTTACTCTGTTACGTTTAACATTGATAACATAGATTGAATCAGTACTACCAGATCCTGCAGTAACAAATCTAGATGCTCCTTTTTCTAGTAGTAAATTTTTATATTGTGCATAAATTGCTTTTGACGCTGGATTTTCTTCTGTTCCTAAATCAGATGATCCAGATCCTAATGCATGACCATATGCTGCAGCAAATTGAACTGCAGAACCATCGCTGCTAGGAGCATCATCGTAAATGTCGACATAATAACGTCGTTGTGATGTTGTCTGGGCCGAAGCTGTAAAAAATGTTGTTAAACTACCTACATTGCCTGACCATAATCCTGCAGTCACTGTTTGTTTGCTGTTAGTAACTACGTCATCGGGAGAAAATACAGTATATGTATCTGTAGATACTTGTGATGCTAATAAATCAGCTAACGAATTAGTGTTTGTTATTATATTATTAGGATCGGCTATTCGGCCTTGTCTAGGAAGTTGTTTTAATTTTGAAATCAATGTTTTCATATTTTATTTATTTTTATACGTCTTAACTTTGTACAGTAACAACTGTTGCTGGGTTAATCACTAAATTAATAGTAGCAGAACCTCCGGTTTCATTACCTATTATAGTAATAGTAGTAGTTTTAGTAGTATTTACTTGTTTTCCAGTTACTTTAAATGCAAATCCTACTAATGCAACACTTTGTGCATCCTGATTAACACCCAATTGTGTCGGAGCAATGTTTCCTGCTACTGGTTGGGTTACTTCTAATGTTGCTATGCTAGAATTTCCTAGAATTGCAGTATAACCAAAATTAACATTTCCATTCAATGTTGTATTAGGCGTAATATCCGCGGTAGCATTTGGGTTTAATACTATACTAGGGTTACCAACACTAACAACAGGAATATACGTGCTTTGTTTCGGTAGTGTAATAAGTTTATATCGAAGAGCTTGTGTTTCATCAGGAACAGCTTCAGTAATAGGCATATTCTCTATCAAAGTACCGTAATAGTCAGTACCTAACGGATGTTCCGGATTCCATAAATTATAATCAACTTCATCATCCCCTAATGCAAATTGCACTATGTTAAAAGATCCATCTCCTCGTGACAGAAGTTCTCTTCCTTTTAATGTTAAAATAGCATCTACCGTAATAGAACTGTTATCTAAATATCCCATATTCTTTTCTTTTTATATAAATATATACATGTTTAATTTATTGATTCATATTAACTAGCGCTAGTAGCAGGTCCAGAATTACTAAAGTTTCCTGTAGTCTGATTATTAGTAACATTTATAACCTGATTAGGATTTGTAATAGTAGTTTCAACCGGTGGTCCGCCGTCTATGGTATCTTCCGAAGGTATATTAATATCCGGACTCGTTACTTGTGTTCCATCGTAAAATGAATTATTCATACCATCAGGTAAATAATCTTGTGTATCTGCTGGATTTCCTGCAGGATCTTCAGAATATTCTGATGGAGTAGATGATTGTGCCGGTGGTATATAAGGTTCATTCGTATTTAATGCATCTTCAATAGCTTCAATCAATCCGTCTATATCTTCATACTCTCCTGATAATGAATCATCATTAATCACATTTATAACACCATCTAAATCTTCATACTCGCCTGAAACGTTAGTTCCATCATCTGTTAAATCAATTTCAGCTTCATACGTAAATGTTTCACGTTCTATAGTAGGTAAAGCAGTGTCTTTGCTACGTTCTAGCAAATTAGGTTGAACTAGAATACCTGTTAAACGATCTACGCGGGCTGGTAATAGCTGATTTAATTGTTGAAAGAACGATAAATCATACAAAGTGAATATGCTAATATACGCATTAATATCATTGCTTTGTTCGTATTTCTTCCAGTAATCTACTGCAAATTGTGTTAAACGAGGATATGAATATTGTTCAGTATTTCCCGGATCTCCGATATAATCATCTAACACAGTAAATCCTAATTGTGCAATGATATCTTCATCTATCATTGTTTGTGGAGAAAAATATACTCCTAGTTTTTTACTGTCTATCGGCGCATCATCCGTAGTGCTACGTGTTGCTCTGGTTATTACATCTAAACTTCCAACTAGTTCATTATCCGTTAAACGTATTTTGTTGTCATCATAAGTGCCGGCAGCAATTGATATGCCATCATAATAATATGTTTCTTCTAAAGAGTCATAAGGAGTGTCAGTGCTCCAACCTGCAAAAGAAGCCGATATTCCAGACAGATTAGGTTCTACTCCAGATAAACTTGCAGTATCAGTATGATTGATTTTTTGTGATAACGGAGTTCTGAATACTAATTCATCATATGCATCCGTATTACCGTCATATGCAGCAGGAGCTTTAGTATGATTTTCAAATGGATCATCTTGTAATGATGTGTTCCATAATCTTAATTCTTGCACTTGTCCTTGCAAACGAACAGCTCCTGTGCTAGTTCCTCCTATTACCAATGTTCCTGGGTCTGTGATAGATGCGGTAGCACTTGCAGAAGTTTCTGCAACAATTTTTCCGTATTTAGAACGTTTTGCTACTACTTCTAACAAACTTCCATTTGTTCTTAGAACCGTGTTCAACCAACCGCCATCAAACATTTCAATTGCAGCCGACGCAGTTCCGTTAATAAGTATGCTACCATATGTGCCGCTCTGGAAATCTATAGTTACATCATTGCCGTCAATTGTATACAAATGCATAGTTCCTGGCAGTGTTGGATTTTCTAAAACGTCATCTGTACGGAAACGAAGTTCTACACTGTTAACAGTTTCGTCATAATTTACAGTTACTGTTCCTGCAGCATTATTAATTAAATCTAATGCATAATCAAAATTTAATTTTTCATACACAGGTCGCCGTGTGTTTCTTGGACCTCCATATTCTTTAATAGTTATAAGAGTTTGTGGTATTCCGTAACATGCTAATAAAGATTGTATGCTTCGTTTAGTACCTTTAGATTTAAGTAATCCAGGAATATTATTTACGATTCGACGCCATGTTGAAAATGTTAAATCTTGTGTAGGTGTTCCGGTACCGGTAACAGAATTTGAACCGGTATTTGGAGTTCCTGCCTCGTCTGTTCCGAGCAAATAACTCCAAAGTTCTTCTCCTTGTTTACCATCAATCAGATTCCATCCAAACTGTTTTGCTACTGAATATAATAATTCATTTGGCATACCAAGTTTAGGATTTTCTTCTCGTTCATGTATTTTAGACATATAATTAATATACGTGTAAAGTATATCATAATGTTGTCCTAACATGTTAACAAATGTAATACCATTAACGTTTAATTCATTGAATCTGATATGTTCCGGCAATGCAGTTGCTAATGCATTTTCATTGAATGAATCATAATCTTGTGCGTATGATATTAAAGAATTGTACCATTCTGTAAATTGACTGCTAGATACTGCTGCTAATGTATAAGGCTTCGAAGAATTAGTTTTCGGAGCTGGCGCAATATAACTTCCGGTAACTTGTGGTACTGTTGCATTTGGTCTTGGATATGGATTACTGTAATATACCGATGATGACTCATAGTATAAAAACTTTTCAAAATTATCAAATCCACTAATTACAGCTGTTCGTTCTGATTCAAAATCAGATGCATTAGTTGTAGCTACACTTCCACTCAATTGAGATACAGCTGCAGCTTGCGATGTATAAAATTCTAATAATTCTAATTTGTATTTGAAATTTTCAACTCGTTCAGTTGCTGAACTATAAAATATAAAATTATTAAAATCAGTGTAATCAATATTCAGTTTAACACCTTGTAAACTTCCAGAAAAATATGCATCTATAATTTGTTGAGAAGTCTGTAATCCAGATCCTAAAATTTGTGTCCAGTTTCGGTATTCTGTAGGTGTAGATAAATTAGCATCTGATATCGCATCCCAATTGGGTCCTGCTAACTGATTAAAGGTAACAACTTGTGACTCCGGACGAATTGATATCTTGTCAATATATGGCTGTTTTCGTTCTTCCACTACCCATAAACGGAAATCTTTTTCAATTTCATCATCTAACGGGTCAAACAATTTCACATATAAAAATTCTCCTACTACAACACTGTTAACAAAATGTGCTATTTTATTACGGCTGAAGTTTAATAAGAATGTTCGATGCGGAAATGGAGTTTGAAAAAATCCAACTGAATCACTTACATTGGTTTGTGCATTTGAATTTTGAAATTGTTCTGCGAAATCTGCCAATTGTTGCAATGCATTAGTATTAGTTGCATCAATCAACCGAAGTTTTAATTCCGTGCGATCTGGAGATATATCTTCTATTTTTAAATATTGTTCGTCATAACTACCAATTAAATTCTTGAAGAAGTTTAATGCAATTCGATAATTACCAAGATTAACTCCTAAAGATTCAAATTGTTGATATATATCAATTGAAACAGGTTGATTCAGTGTAATCTGTGTGCCGGTAGAATCAAAATATGAATTAGTAGGCACATGTTGTACTTGATGATTACCAGTTATCCAAGTTTCTCCGGAATATATATGAAGTTCTGTACGATAATCGGTATTTTGCAATGCTACTCCAGAATCTCCGGTATAGCTATAATAGTTAGTTTCAAATAAATTTAACAGTGTTTGTGGATATCGTTGAGCAGATACCGCACCTTGTGCTGCTAAAATTTGTTCGATATTTTTATATTGTGATAACATTAATTTCCTACTTGTCCACCTTGATTTCCTCCACCAGGATTACTAGGAGGTGTTCCGCCGGTTGTCCCTACGGTTGGAGTAGATGAAGTGTTATTAGAATTAGGCGGAGTTGTTCCTGTTGCAAAAGTATTATTATCGACTTGAATTGATCCTGTAAATCCTCCAAATAATTCGATATTTTGAGTAGCATCTGTAGTTGACCAAGTAGTAAATTCACGTAATATAACATGATCAGCTACGCCAGCATCATATACTCCAGCTAAAGCTGCAATTTGAAAACTGTCTGTAGATTCAAAATTAGAATTTGGAATTGTTACATCAAAATATGTTTCCCTGATTGTTCCTTCGTCTACCGATACAAAATTATTATCGGGACTTATTTCTATAAATTCTCCATTTACAAATTGTGTAGATCCATTACGTTTTAGTATAAAAAATCGTATTCCACTCGAAGAATTCGAATTTGAACTATTTACATATCGGTGTCTAATTCGTCCTTGCATTCTTAAGTCGTTACCACTTTGTTTTATTACATCAGAAATATAATATTGATTAGTAAAAACTTGCGGTAAGCCTTGTTGTACTATATCCATTAATATACCAGTTGAAATTTGTTCAGATTCAATTGTATAATTAGCACTCGGAACATATTGTGCTGTTATAGGATCTATAATATCATCCAAATTGAATTCAATATCTGGTACCGCAATATTTTTTGCAGCAAATTTAAAGTATTTAAAACGAGTATCAATGTTACGTACTACACTACGATTAACATAAAACAATGACATTGCTTCTAATACTAAATTCTGATTGTCTTCCGATCCTTGATTTATTATGATGTTGCCATTATCATCGCGTTCTACAAAATCTGCATTATTAGATTGATATGTCAATCCGTTATCAACATAAGGTTGTGCTGCCGGCGGATATGGCTGTTGAGTTGGAGCAACATTTCCTCCGGGTGTTATAATAGGTGGTAAATTTGTAGATGCTGGCATTATCTAATAACTTTAAAATAATATTCATCGTCAATGCGTTGTTCAGTGAATCCATCTACAATTTTAAATTCTAAACGATAATATCGCTCAGGCATAAAACTATTCATGTCAATGTAAATGAAGTTACTTGTTTCATCGCAACTAACTTTATTATAAATATTATCAAAAGGAATTATGACTTCATCTGTGTTAGCATCCAATATAGAGTAATATGTAGTCGTTGGAAAACGTTTTACCGTTTGCAAAGGATATAAATTTGTAGGAGATTTTCTTGGATATCTGTCTCGGCCGTACAATCTAACTTTTACTATATCCGTATCTCGGTATTCTGCTTTGAGTTTAGTATACATTGAAAATGATTCTAAATCTACTTCTGGCAAAGTGTTATCATAAGTAGAATTGTCCCAATACATCACAAGTTTAGGCACATATATAGTATGTGTTTCTCGACTAAAAAATCTGATATATCCTTGTTTGTTGTTATCTGCTTCATCTGCCTCAGAAAATTTAAGCAAAAATCCGTTGTTTTCTACTTCATTTAAATTAGAGCCAGATATCCACAAACGAACAGCTTCTGTAACATCCATGTTAATATCTGTTGGACGATATAAAAATGATTCTGATTCATCCAAACCCGGCTGATAAAAATATGAACTATTAAAAGAAGATGTATTAAATATACCAGATCCGCTCTGATACAACCAACTACCTCCTTCTCCAGATCCAGATATATAAAGACTTGTTCCGGGTATATTGATTTGCTGCGAACTAGATATCCATGCAGATCCACTGAGTGGTTGGTCCCACGCAATACCGTTTGTTACTATTGGATTAGAATTTTCAAATCCGGTACCATTAATCCATTCTTGTCCAACTACTAATGCATCAATAGTATAATCTGCCGGTAAATTTTTTGCATGTGTTGTAAATAATTGTAAAACAAATTTACACTGATTAATATCTGCACTATACTTTGATAAAGCCGCTGTTATTTCAGACATATCAAATTTTACAACAGATCTAGATTTTTCTAATGTTTCTCCATCTGTTGCTAAGCGCTTACCTACTTCTAGTATTTCATCTATACCGGTATTACGGGTTGGTGATGATTCATATAAAGTAGCATCTGATTCTGCGTAAAATATTCTAAACATGTTTTATCTTTTATAAAGAACCAGTTCCTAAACTGATTTGTAAACAACTTCCACTACGCCATAATTGTCCGTTAACGCCTGGATCAGTCGTAGGTAAAGACGCAGTATAAAATAATATAGTTCCATTTGCTATGAATGTTTCTGATACATCTAATCGATTAATCGAAGCGCTTGTTGCAGTAACGGAAGATCCGCTCATATATGATGCAGAAATTGCATTAGCAACATAGCTAGCAGTTTGAGCTGTTTCTACGTAACTTGCAGTTTGCGATAATGTAACATAACTTGCAGTGTCAGCAGTACCTGTTAAATTGCCAATTAAACTTCCAGTAATATTTAAAGATCCAGAAATACTTATATCTTGCAATGTATTTCCAGTTAATACGTCATATAAATCAGAAACAAAACTTGCTGAAATTAATCCACCATTCACAATTTGTGAACGATTATCGTCTAATACGCCCATGATATATTCTTTTTAATATAAATATAAGCCCTAGTAATTTACTACTCGGCCTTTTATATCTGAATTTGGGAATTTGATTTCAAAAATACTTGGATCCAATGATGGATATACTATACCGTTACGTGTCGACGCAGTTAAATCATATTGATTTCCAGAATATCCTTGATCAGAGTCATATTTGTTATCCATGATTACACTAACAACGTTTTGAACTCCTTTTGTTGCTCCGATAAGATTAACAACTTCTGATTTTATAATCGGTTGATTTATCTGCCAACGATCTATATTAAAATAATCTTTTAAATTTGCAACACAATCTAATAAAACGGAATTACTATTATAATTAGGCAGTACTGTAATTTCAAAATCCAAAGCAATATTAATAACAAATGCATCTTTAATATTGATAGCATCCGTTAAAATACGATAATAACCTAAATAAGTTTGTAAGTTTTCTTTTACTGCCTGATTCAAGTTCACTAGTTGTTTGTTAGAATTATATCCTAACAGATACAAATTCATTGCAAACGGATTAGGACTATTTTCTTCTATAACTTGCTGTTGAGTTAATTGATCATCTGGGACTATGTATGCTTTAGCAACACTTCCGAATTTAGCTGGCATTGAATAACATCTAACAACATAATCTTCTATAGTTACAGATCTATTCTGTGTTGCAAAATTTGTAACGGCATTAGTTTTAATATCAATGATACTTTCTCGAGACTTAGCTCCAACAGCAGGAGTTGCATTATTTACAGAAAGTGTTCTTTTTACAAAATTTAAAACTGAAGAAGAAACTCCTGTTGCATTAACATTGTCTACGTATTCAACAAAATCTACTTGCGTTAACGTGTTAGTAGGAACATTATCAGTTATTCCATTTCCAATAGTATATGTAACCGTTAACGTGGTGTTAGACGGTGCTTGTCCATATGCTCTCGTATATAAAAAATTAGATGGATCGATATCAACATCAATTGGTCTACGGAAGCCGGCTAATCCATTTCCTACATTGTCGGCATTTGGAATAATTTCTTCATCATTATTATCTGATATGCCTGCTCCGAATTGTAATTCAGTTTTATTATCACTTCTTAAACGTGTAACATATCGTTTAGCAGTTTTACGAAGTTTTAAGAGTTTAGGAACATTTCCTCGATACTGACTCAATACCGGATCATTTTCTACAATATTTTCAATTTCTTCAAATATAGTATCTTGTCCTAAATAAGGTACCTGATACCAATTATCTCCATCTGATTCTTCAACACTTATAATATCAATAACATTAGTTTCAGGCAAAACTACTTTGTCATATGGTAACGGATCATTAAAAGTATATTCAGATGTTTTTACTTCCCCGGATACAGCTTGTACTTGTTTTTTTAATAAATAATATGTTGGTAAATTAGTAGTTTCATCAGATTCATACACAGTAACTTCAGTAGTATTATTTGATCCAGATGCAGAAAAGTCTATAGTATCTAATGTTCTGAATTGTGCCGAACCATTATTTTGTTTGATACGCATTCCTGGTTTAACATTTAACGCATATGTATAATCAGGACGAACATCAGCTCCTGTACCTATAGCCGGGACAAGTTGAAATACATCCAAGGTAACATAAGCAGGAACTGAATTTTTTACGTTATATCCTAATGCTTTTGATAATTCATAAACATTTGCACGTTCTGTTGCTTGTTGTATGATAGATTCTTTTAGATTAGTATCCGCATAATATGAAAGAACATCTCCAACATATGCAGCCATTTCTAAAAATATTGATCCTGGCGATGCATCACTAAAATCGGTATAATCATTAGGAAAATACTGTTTAGTAAAATTTATAAGATTCTGTTTGAATTGAGCGAAATCTTTTCCTAGGTAAGATATATCTTTTTTTATTTCCATGATTATTCTATATTAACTACACCACTTTCATCAGCCGTTACAGTTACCGTGTCTGTTTTCAAAGATCCGTTAATTCCAAACGTAATTGATATTTTAACGTTATGTGGTAAATTCGGATCATCTTCTGCAGTTACAATATCAAATTGTTGTATTTCGATATAAGGTAGCCAAAACGAAATTTCATCTGTTATTAATGTTTCAATTTCTTGTTTTAAATCAGATACATTTGGTTCAAATACTAAATTTAATAATAATGTACCAAAATTCACATTATGTAGTCGTTCGCCTTTTCTAGTTAATAATAAATTTTTTAAATTATCACGGGCTTGATCAATTGATAAGTAATTCAAATCAAATACACCAGGATTATTAAAAATTAATTTAACTCCTAATGCAATTTCTGAAACAACTGAATTTTCAGATTCTTGTTGATTTGATATTATCTGATATGCCATTATTTACCTTTTTTCTTGTCTATTGCTTTCATCAGCGCTGAATAATCTCTGGTGATAGCTTTTGCAACTGCAGGATCTACTTGCATGTTTTTACCAGTTTCTGGATCCTGCATAACAGCTGGTGCTGCCATGTTAGATTGCATTCCCATTTTTCTGGCCGCGCCGAAATTCATTGCATCTGCAGAAGTCATTGTGATATCTTCTGTCATTAATTCTGCATAAGAATTCATTGTTAATGGTGTTTCTTCACGAAGTGAATCGGTATCGTTTAGAATGCTAGAAAATTTATTTTCTTTAAAATTTACTTTGCGTTTAGGTTTTGTTGGTTTCGGAATAACCGGATTAGACAGTTGTTTATTACTAATAACATCCGTTTTCATTTCATTGATAGTTGATTGTAACCCTTCTTGTAGTATTTCAGACAGTTCTTCTTTAATTACTTTACGAACTTCTTCGGCTACTACTTGTTTTAAAACTGAAATTAATTTTGATTGACTCATAATTACTTTTTTTATATATAAATATTAATATGTACGATTTATAGGTTAAGTCCAAGAGCCATTAGTTGGCTTAGGTCCGAATAATTGATTTGTTTGGGTATCTATGTAAAAGTCACCTGCTGTTCCAATTGTATTTAATGGAGATCCTTGTCCGGTTAAAACATTGGTAGGTAGTTCTACCAAATTGTTAATAACATCAAATCCTCCATCTATTAATTCTACTATTTCTTGATACCTAGCATCTAAATCTTCGTCAGACACATTTAGTTCCGTGTAGAATGTGCTTGGAAATTGTTCTAATAATTCTTCTGCAGTTGGAGGCGTTACTAATGTTACATCAATAGTATCATTTCCTGATAAATTGTTTAAGAAATCATTAACACGATCTGCAGATTCATTGCATAAATTATTTAGGAATTGTTGTGCTTGTGCAGCAGATGTTAAAATTGTAGGAAACAATGCTAATAAACGATCGAATATACTAAGCAATATATTAGCAACCGTTAATGAATTTTGAGCTAATTGTGCGTTAGATTCTCCGGCACTTTGAGCGGCTCCATTAGTAGGAGTTACTAGAGTTGCTGCTAATGCAGCGGCTTGTCCAACTCTTGCTAATATTTTTAAAACATTCACTACCGTAGATAAAACTGCAATTAAATCATTTATCTTTTCCAAAAAATTTAATAACGCTTCCAGTTTATTACGTAATTCTCGTACGTCTGCATCGTCGCAAGATACATTGGTAGGGATATTTTCTAACAGATTAGGAATTTGAATTGCTCCTAATTGTTGTAAAGTTCCGATATACTTGTTAAGTAACGGAAGCAAACGTTCAGCAATTAAAACCGGAGGCGCAGCAATTTGATTGATAGGAAATGGAGATGCCATAATTATTCAGTTCGTTTATCTTGTTGAATCTTAGGATTAAGAATGTTATTTAATTTACCAGAAGCTTCTAGTAAACTAATCTGATCTACTGCAGATGTTATAAGTGTGTTATCTGCAGATTTAAATCCAGATGTTAATACATTTAATATATTATTTAATACATCATGTAATTCTGTAGAATATATTCCATCTTCCTTGTTTATATCAGTACCAAATACTACTTTGGCTGTGTTTAACTCAATGTTATTAGGTGCATTAATCGTTACACTATCAGTTTTTGCGTTTAAATTGATTCGGTCTGCAACGCCTATAAATTGTGATTGATACCCGTTTTCTTGTTTTAATGATTTAGTAACGGTATATCCGGATATTTCTTGCGTGCTAGTTAAATATATTGAAGAATAATCTGAGTTTGGATTTTCTGTAATAAACTGACTGTTAGTATTGTTTTTAGTATTTGAAATTATTATTATAGGATCTCCGTCAGATCCATTTTTATTTCTCCAACCCGGTTGTTTCGAAAAAGTTGTATCCTGTGTTTTCAATGTGCTGCCAAATCGAATTCGATTACCCCATCTTCCTTGAATTATTCGATCACCGGGATATGGCTGTAATGTTGATATACTTTTTTCTGATATCCGTTTTTGCCAAGCTGTTGATAGTTCTTTGCCTACCGAATTATTTGTTTTATATGTAACTCCTGGTAATAAATTATTATTAACAGTTGTTTGTATTGAATATGTAGTTAAAAAATACCAATCATATCTTCTTGTGCTAGTATTAGATTCTTGTCTAAGTCCTTTGAATATTAAAACATGTTCTCCGGGTATTGGTATTACTAAATCGTGTATATTTGCTGGACGGACATTTTCATACACTCTAACATTAACATCGGATATAGTTCTAACAGTAATTCTCAATTCATCTGATTCATTATTATTAGAATCATTAAAAGCATTACTAGTGTTTAAAACTTCAGCAATTTTTAATTTAGTTATCATCTGACTTAGATACCTTGTTTTTAACTTGATCTACTCGCGATTGCATATTACGCTCTTCGTCATCAATACGTTTTATTTCTTCTATTTCATCTTCTAATTCCGTAACATAGTTTTGTTCAGCAATAGCTAAAAGTTGTTTCTTTTCTTCATCACTCATTAATCCGTCTGCACCAGAAATAGTTTGTTTGGTAGAAATATAACGCTGCGTAATTGCCGCTAATTTAATCAGATGATCATCGTTCTTAACAGATATATCCAGATATTCTTTGATAAGTGGAACAATGATAGTAGCATCAGATGCATTCTTGATTAAAGGTTGCAACTGTGCTATCATTTGGCTGATTTGCCGATCTTTCTTTTTGGAATTATGGTATATGTCGGACATCAAGTCCGAGAAAGAAGTATCCTTGAATAGTTTGTCATCTTTATCCATAACGCTTTTTAATAATAAATATCAAAAAGGCAATTTCATGAACTCTGATTGTTGATACTCTTCGAATTTGTCTTCATATAATCGTTTGATGGTTTTCATTACTCTGGTAATGTAGGTGGTTTGTGCTGGTTCTAGTTTAGCACGTTCCCGTATCAATATGTATAAAGACTTTTTGTTGTATTCTTCTATATTTTCACGATTTTCAAAAAAGTGTAAAACTGAATCTGCTACATGAATATCTAATGACGAACTAAATATATAATTCAAATTGCGATAACAATAATCTACAAATTCGTCCATAAACACTCGCAAATTGTCTTGCATTTCATCATTATCAATTTCAGTCATGACGTTTCGTTGTTCATCTAAATCGAATTCTTCTGCTTTTTGTTTTATTTTTTTATATGCTTTTGAATTCTCTGCAATCAGATAGTTCCATGATGTTCTGGTGTAATAAGAATAAGCTTTACCAGATTCCGGATTGAATTTATCTAAACGAGCAGTTAAATACGTAACTAAATCTGTTTGCAAATCAGAAAACGTAGAATCGATATAGTCAGGTTTCATTTTGTTAATTAAATTTTCCGCAAGTTTCATGAATGCAGGAAATATGAATCTGCGATATACTCGTTCTTTAAGAACTGGTCTTTCTTCTAGTTGATTGTATGCTACGATTGCTGCCTGTGTGATGGATGTAAAATAATTATTACTTTTCTTCCTCTTGCGTCCCATTGAATTCTTCGTTTAAATTGTCTATTACTTCTTTTAATAATTGAAATGTTGTGCCTGCTTCATCTTCTTTTTCAAATGCACCGAGTCGATCAATTCGCTTCATGTTGCGATGTGCTTCATCAATCATTCTGTACATATATTCAGAAAGCTGTTCTACTTCATCGGTATAATCTACCTGGTCTGCTAGTAGTCCTGCTAGCACATAAGCTCGATAAGCAAAGTATGCAGCAGCGCCTAATCCTAGCATACAAAGTATTGTTAGTGATATAATCATGATTAATCTTCGTTAAATGAACCGAATATATCTGCGATTGATTTTCCCATATCCGGATTATTTTCTGCTAAATTCTTTATAGCATTAGTTTTAGTTTCTTTTGATTTAGGAGCAACTACTTTTGGACTCTGATTGTTTCTCCATCTTTCAAATTCAATTTGTGCTGCCATGTGGTCTGCATGATGCAATAGCACTGGCAAATTAGTTTTTAATTTAGCCTGAGCACTTCTGGCAACAAAATACGGTTTATTTGCATCGTCATACATTCCGTCGTGTATTTTTATAGCTTGATATTCCGTCCAAGACATAGGAACATTGTATTTATGCAACAAGAAAATAGAAAGATCTGGAACCATTGTGAAAGGAATGTTTTCATTGTGTTTGTACATTCGTCCCATGTTTTTTCTGTGCCAATCCGAAGTTTCTACCTGATACACTTCATTGCCATCTCCTGGAAATCCTACTTTGCCTAAGTCATGATGCATTGCTGCGAAGAGCATTTCCTGCACAGTATATCCAGACATATCCGATCCCATATCTTGCCATGATTCATAAAGTTTTTCTGCACAATCCATTACACGAAGCACGTGGTCTACATAACCGCCTGCAAAAGCATTATGATAATGTGCTATACTAGATGCCGGCATCATCATCATTCGATCTTCGAATTCATCATACATTCGATTCAATTGTTCCGATCTGGAATCAAACAATGAATTAACACGGTCTCTGTAAATATCCCAATTTAATTTTATTTTTTCTGCTTCTAACATTTATAACTTTTTTTTATATATTATAAGTAATTATTTGCGTTCTTCCAATCGTTGTCCTTCTGCAAGTTTATGTGTGCATCTGAAACAAGTAACTTTGACTGAATTCACATCACATCGTTCTACCAATGTGTTGCAATACTTACAATTTAGTGAGTGGAAATTTCCTCCACTGCCTTTTCTGAAACTCTTTTTTCTCATGTATTTTATTTTTTACGTTTTGCTGATCTCCACACATTGTGTAATGAGTGTGGTTTGAAAGGTTTTGTATCTGTTTCTGGTTTAGCAGGAGATTCCTGAGTCGGGGCTTCAACCCTCTCGGCTTTACTCTCCTCAGATTTTGAATCTCCTTGAGCTGCTTCCGGAGCAGTATCATGTTTTGTTCGGGTAGCAAGTAATTTGTTTGCAGATACCAGCAACATTACGGCTAACGGATCAAACACTATTATAAATAATAATATAAACCAATTCACTACCAGATCCATGGATTTGCCAGTAATACCAGAAACATAGGTTAACGGTCCTAACTCTGCAGCTGCTTCATTGTTTATTTGAATGTCAAGTATTTTCATTTCAATTGCACTAACCGAATCTGCTGCAGCAATTTCTGAATCTGCTAACTGATCTCTTCTGGCAATCTGAGAATCCAATTGTGCCTGCAACACTTTTCTGGTGGCCGTGCTGGTAGTGGTTATTCTGTTTCCGTCTCGGTCTATGTAGCTTATAACGTTGTTTGATAGCCCTTTAGTTAATTCTGATATATTAGCATTCAGTGATTCTTTTTCAGCTTGTATAGCATTTAAATTGGTTGTGTATCTTTGTTTTTTCAGATCTAAAACCGATATTTCACTGTCCATTGCATTCATTTTGTATGCAGTATCTTGATATGAAGAAACCAAGAATCCGTATATACCCAGACTGGTAATTGCCATAAGTATGACCATTGCGGCAGTTAAATAAGTTTTAGCAAACCAATTGATAGTACGCCATCGTGCATGCAAATAAGAAGCTGTAACTAGTTTAGATGCTTCAAGTATCGAAGCCATAAATATTACCGCAGTTGCTTGAGATGAAAATAACTTGCTTAGTCCAAATATACTATAATACGCTGCGGTTGCTGCCAAAGATAATGCTGACAGCAGCATTATGTACGGTAACATCCGTTTCATGTGATTACTCCCGATCGACGAAATACTTTGCCGACTCTATTTTTTTAAGAGCTCTGGCCAGATTATCTAACGTAGATCTTTTGTCTATTTTTCCTTCCGTAAGCATCTTTCCGACATTTCTTACGATTTCGTGTGCCTCTGTGAGGTCATCTGTAACTTTTGCTTTGTATCTGTAATACGCCATAATTTATTTGGTTTTTTATTAATTTACTGATATAGTTACATCAAAATTAGAATGTCTATCTGCAGTGCTAATTGTTTTAACTGAGATTAAATATCCGTTTTCTGAATGTATTTCTTTAACTTCAAAATGAGTAGCATATGGTTCATGAAATTTAATATAACCTACATATACTCCATCACTGTTATGCATTTTGATTTCATAATTTGAATTTTCTCCTGCCCAACAAATACCACTTGATGTTGTGCTACAAGTAGTAATTACATCATGGTTTAAAGTACACCATTGAGGATTAATCACTACATCTTTAATACATTGCTCATAATCAGAACTTTTTTGCACATGAATTGAATCATCTAAATCACTGTTTCTGAATGCTTGGGCATCTAATGAAATTGTTGCTTGCAATGAAGCAGAACTTCCTTTTCTCCAATCACCTACACTGTTGTTTGGTGCTACTAGGTGTACTAATACTGCTATAGATATTAATAATACCCAAGTAGATTTTTTACTAAATAAGTTTTTAACTCGTTCTAATAAACTTTTAATTTTTGCAACTGTTGTTTTCATATTTGTTTCTTTTTTAATTTAATATAAATATGTTATACTAGTATTTGCTGCTGGCAACATTCGACACCAATCTGTTGCAGTGTTAATTCTTTTGCCTTAGCTTCAACCTCGATGTCTAAGTCGTCAACACCATATGTGTTAGGTAGATCGACAATATAGTCGGAATGAGCCTGCTCTTTGATCTTGGTGAATGCCTTGTATTCTTTGTGAAATGTAGGCCAATCAGCAATATTGTCCATGCTGATGCCGTTATGCTCGAACATTCGCTCGATAAGCAGTTGCTGTTCGCGTCTGCGAGACTCACTGTAATGAGTGCACTGAGTAACACCGTGCTTAGTCCATGTCTCACGTGCCATGAAGAATGCCTCCTGCTCGGATATGTCGCCGGTATTGAAAGTGTGATGCCAATAGTCAAACGTAATAGGAATATCGGTATGCACATGCACCATCTCATACAATTCACGCACAGAATACAAAGAAGCCTTGTCGTCATTCTCTAGCACAAGACGTGCACGTAAGCCGTCAGACAATCGTGAATAGTTTTGAAGCCATCGTGCAATAGTGCCGGACTTGTCGCCGTATGCTGCGCCTACATGAATATTGATAAGATTGTCAAAACTAGGAGCATAACCCATAAGGTCAAACATTTCGCTGTGTCGTTCGAGACCTATGATGCTGTTGTCGACAACATCGGCCTTAGGCGAACCTAGTATGTGAAATGGACCTGGGTGTGTAGTTAGACGATGACCATGCGCGCGAGCAAAGTCGCCGGCAGCACGAAGATGATGTGTAATTTCATCTAGGCCAGGTAAATCTGTTAGCTCGTAATGATTCCAACGTGGAAATATCTCGGAACCGATGCGAAACAATCGTATGCCTTGCTGTTCGTTCCACTGCAGTATAGGAAGCAAATCTTTTGCATTTTGCAGAGATATGTCAGATGCTAACTGCATACCACCTTGTCGAAATTTGCGATCAATCATGGTGCGACCGGTGCGGATGCCCTGCTTGCCGAGCTGCATGTTGATACAACAATAACCAAATCTAATCATAGTATTTTTTTATTAATATAAGTAAAATTTTTCAAAAATCCTAATAACGATGTTTTTTAATTTTCGTATATTTATAATAAATAAAATAGAATGTATACATGATACGGTTAAAACATTTATTAATTGAACAAACACGTGTTTCTCCAACTACTTACAACACTGTGTCTATTGAAACAACGATGCAAACTTTGACAAGGGACATTGCTAATTATAATCCTAATACTGGTTATATTGCAATAACCAATGGTAATCTATGGCTAGCAACACAACGATCTAATTCTTTAAGAGATTTATTATTGCAGCCAGAAACACAAGAGAGTATTGGTATTACAAGACCCATAAACCCTAATTGGATCCGAATCCAGCCACCTACAGTACAAGGAGAAGGCCAAGCCAATCAGAAAGTTGTAGGAACATTACAAGCTAGATTATTTCGTCCGGAGGAAAGACAAGAAGAATATCCGTATCAAATCAATTATGAATGGCATGAAATAAATAATGTTCCTCATATCCTTGTTACAAAACAAGGATTAGGTGCACCTCAACCGCATAATGTTAATAAAACAGGAGCTAATAGTGAATTGGATGTCAATAAAGATACTGCTGTGTATAATAAAATGAAACAATTCCAAAACAAAATTCCGGAAAATAATACGAAGATCTTAAGAGCTCTTTCAGGAGCCGGAACAGCACAAGGCCCAGTTTACACGGATACTACATGGGGTATCATGATACCAGTACCTCAGGATCTTTATAAATATGTTGCAAAACAAGGAACATTTATATATTTTACAGAAGAACAAAAAGATAGTTATATTAAAACTAAAGATATGATAACAAAATATGTAGATAATACAGGAATTAGAACAGGTGAAAACTATACTGATTTTACTCAGGTTCGTGGCAGTGGAGATACTCAGTTTGGAAACACAACGGGTAGGTCTGCAACTGCATGGGACAAACAAGGAAATTATAATAATAGTTCACAAGTAAACGTTGTATCATATGATAAATCTACAACTGGTAATGTTCCTGGCCAGGTTATATCTGGCAAAGAGGAAAAATGGGAAACATTGGATGTTATTAACTTAGATGAAAATTATTTTATAGCAAACATGATAAGTTTGAAGCCGGATACATATAATACTATATTTGCAAATATAAAAAATATATTAGCAAACAAATTTGAACAAGAACAACTAGCATTCGTAGATTTAGCAGTTACAATACAAGGATTTGCATCAACAGCCCGTGCTACTAACAGATTATCCGGTGGTCTCACAACTCCTGATCATGATTACGGCGGCCGCGTGCCAGCAAATCTTTGGATATATAGGTAAATACTTAATTCTGTTAAAATTATTAATCAAAAATCGCGGTATAATAATCTTCCCACTCAGTGTAAAAATTTTTTCGGCCAACATAAGATCTAAACGCAAATCCGGTACCGATATATTTGTTGTTAGGATCTAAAAGTGCATCTCTGTGAGCATCTGATGTCATCCATTGTCGTACATGTAACTCGGCATTATGTTTTACCCGCGTTAGAAAATTTCCATTTCCATAAGTAATTACTTCATCCATTCCGTTACCAGAATGTTGATATTTGTTTTTACTCATCCATACCGAATGACGTTGAGCTTCTTTCATGAAATCGTCACGAGGAATAAGTGCATTCAATCCTCGTTTCGTTCTTTCATAATTAATGAAACGAATCATGATTTCTCTGTATGTTTCGATGTGTTGAAGATTTAACTCTGCAACACTGTCTGCGTATAATAAATCAGACAAATCAACTTCATGATAAGTATCACATAAACTATCTAATAATTCAAGATGTACTTGTCTTAAAGAATCTCTATACTTAGTTTGGGAATGTGATAAAGTAACAATCGTTACGGCTAGTATTACTAATAACTTTTTCATGGCTTTAATTTTTAATTTGTTAACTATTTAATTTTATATATTATATGTAATATTTTTCACAAATCCAAATATCACTGAAATTAAAAACGAATATATTTATATTAAATGATTAGATTAGCCGATATACTGAAAGAATCCGAATATGCTCATTACCGCAATCTGCGTTACGGATTAACGGAACAAGAAGAAGGCAATTGGTTTACTAACTGGATAAAAGACGCTGGCCAAGAATATGTTAAATATAAAAAAGCTGAAACTGAAGCACATATGGAACTGGCTCGTAAACTATACGAATATCGACATGGCCTTTTAGATATAGCAGAAATAGCAACTCTTTTCTGGCCTCCGGTATCTGCAGCAATAGGTGCCGCTCATGCTGGACTATATTTTTATGAAGGCGATCCTGAAATGGGTGTTTTATATTTAGTATTTGCTGGAATGACAGGACTTCCTCCTGCACCAATTAAATGGCTAGCTAAATATATAAAAGCTCTTAAAACCGGCGATCAAGTCGTAGCAAAAAGTATTGAACAGGGACTAGGACAAACTGAAAAAAAAGCATTAGAAAAAATGTCTGAAATGGGTGCAAGAAAATCAGGAGAAGAGGTAGTAAAATGGACATCAAAAGGCCTGGCTCAAAACGCTGATTTTTTTGCTAGAGAGGCATTTAGCAATCAAATAGGCAAATTTGCATCTAAATTGCCAGCACAATCATTAAAACCATCATATGGTCGAGTAGTATTAAATATACTCAAATATATATTCAGATACGCAGGGAAATTTTTGCTCGGTGGATCTAAGTTTGTCGGCACACTATATGTATTTCATCATATTTTAAAAGTGTATCATTGGTTATGGGAAACGTATTATTACGTCGGACAGAGTCCAGAAGAATTTAGTAAAGAATTAGGATTAGACAACACAATAAATTGGGATTCAGCAGATCCAATATTAAAACAAGTGATTACTGGTGAGTCTACTGAAAAAAATACTATTAAATTATCAAGTTTAATATCAGAAAACTCAAATATGCCTGATTTCCTAGGAAAAATATTCGATGCAGTCGAAGATTGGTCATCACAATTAGATGAAACGTCAAACTCAATTATTGAACTAATGACAACTAAATCAGAGTTGTCTGACAATGAAATTAAATCGATAGCTAAGACTATACTAAGTAAACACATGGATATGAGCAATGCGCCTAGAAAAAAACGAGCATATATAGATTCTGGTGATGTTACTCAGTCTGTAGCTGCAACTGATCCAAATGCAAAACAAGCTGCAGCTGCATTATACAAGTCCATGAAAGGCTTAGGCACCGACGAAACATTGTTGTTTAAAACTTTACAAGACATGATAGATAATCCAACTTGGGGATATCAAGCAGTTGTCGAATTTAATAGTAACTCAAAATACAATGAGGGTGATGATTTAAAATCCTGGTTAGAAGGTGATTTATCATTTGGATCAGAACGAAAAGCATTGGAAATGCTTGATCAGATCATGAATACTGCTAATAATACTAGTAACTCCGGCGGTGGTGGATGGTAAAATATAAATAATAAAAATTATGATACGATTAAAAAGAATACTAGAACAAAAATCTTCATATAGTAACATTGATAAGTTAGATAAAAATTTCGAAATTAAATTATCAAGCTTGATATCAGAACAAATCACAGATACAAATCAAGCCGGTAAAACAGTAGACGCAGCTGCGGCAGATTTACACGATTCAATGGATTGGCTGGGAACAGACGAAGACTTATTATTCGCTACTTTAAAAGCAATGGCTGATGAACCGGCTTGGGGTCAACAAGTTATCGATCGATTTAATAGTGCTGAGAAATACAGTGAAGGTGATGATTTGAATGATTGGTTGGATGGAGATTTGTCTGGCAATGATTTGACAAAAGCAAAGGCGTATATAAAGACCATCGAAGCTGTATCGTCCGATCAACAAGAATCGAAATCGATTGATGAAAAATTAATGCTAGAAATAAGAGAAAACGCACAACAGCTTTATGGAGCTCCATCTGAAGATTTAGCGGACCAGATATTCGGTTGGCTTTGGTGGGAGAATGGATTAAAGATATTAGGAGTTTTAACAATTGCGCTGGCTGCAGGTGCTGGCCTGGAGAGGCTGGGGGTGGACCTGAAAAACACTGCCCTAGGTAAGGGTGTTAAAAAGTTACTTGCAATACCGGGATGGATTTTTAAAAAAGCATGGATTAGTGGAGTGTCATGGCCCTTATTCCGAGGTGTTTTAAGAATTCCTTCAAAATATATGCCATGGCTGATCAAATTTTCAAGTAAAACATTTCAACGAAACTGGATTAAAGAATCGTTATTAAAACCATTTCGCAATGTTATGAATAAATACGAAAAAGAATCCTATGAACATACAAAAATAAAAACATGGATAGACAATATTTCAGTTGCCTTAGATAAAGAATCTGATACTGTAGATGCATTAGTAACCAGTGTATATAATAAACTAAAAACATCTGCTTATGAAGTATTATATAATCTACGCAATGGAAAGATGTCGCAGTACGCCACCCTGCCGGCCAGCATGGAAGCGGGTTTTGTAGAAATTTTAGGAGATTTATATCGAATAGATCCAGCAAGATTTGGTAAATCATTTGCAGAAGAGATGATGACAAAATTAGAAGTCACAGCTGAAAGTCGTTCTAAAATTTTAGCTGAATTAGAAAAGTTTTATCCAAAAGTTGAAAAAGAATCGGAAACAATAATTCGAGCGTACAAAGAATTGCCTACGGCAGTAAAAGAATTACCAGGATATGAAAATATATATAACAGATATTCTAACAAAATAGCAAATGCTGAAGAAACAATTGAATTATTATATAATAATATAAAAACTGGAAATTTAGGGCCTGGTTCCGGACTTCCAAATTACTTTAATCGAATTGCTAACTCGATCGAGCGGCCGTCGACAACCAATCCATCCAAATGGTATAATGAGTTTGGTCAATATTCTGATAACGTTCGTATTCAAATAGGTTGGGATCCTATTAAACAACGGCCGTTTGACCACGCTGTGAAAAGATTTCAAAACGAGATGAACCGAGATCAGATGTTATGGGATCTTAACAATACCATGAAATCAGCTATTAAATAAATTTATTATTTCTTAACAAATCCGTTCAAAAAGTCTTTTTGCCGTTGAACTGCTTGATCTAATTCGGTATTTTTTCGTTTAACAGATTTTGATTTTTTCTTAGTGTCATTTGAAGTGCTGCGGTTAGCAGCATTTTTTGTGGCATCAGATTTTCTTGATGTGCTAGTTGTATTTGAGCGGTCATTGCTATTAGAATCTGATCTAACGCCTGTTGTTTGAGTTGGTATGCTATCAGTTGTCCTTCTGGACTCTGCATGTATTGTTCTATCCGCAGTTTCTGGTTTAACTCCTCGGCGGACCGTTTCTGATTCGAGTAGGATACCGTAGTCTGCGTGTTCCGACTTGTAATCACCGATTTGAATGCCGCACGTATACGTGAAACCAGCTGCTTTAATTTTGTAACGAACATGTTCATGTGTTTTATATGTTTCTACTAGTTCTCCACGAATAAATTCGCCTAACCAAGTCATACACACAAAATCTCCAGGATTGAATTGTGGTTTTTTGAATTTTGCCTGTATGTACTTAGGAACTTCTTGTTTTTTCTTTTTTGCCATATCAATTAGGACATAAAACCGGATTGATACCGATTATGCTATAAACTCGTAGATATTTAGTTAATTTGTCTTTGCGAAACACTTTTTCGGTGTTTAAATCTCTGCTCAAGATATATCCGTTATCAAAGAAATTGTATACTATGTGACGTAAAGCCTTCAAGCTATTAGATTCCAATAAAACTTGTTCTTCATCTATCAGTATGTCTACTCGTTTATGAGTTTCGGGTATATCTTCCGATTCAACTTCAAAATACCCTCGTTCTGAATCATCGTCATCGTCTGGATCTTCTTCTAAATTTTTAGTTAATTCATCAAAGAAGTCTCCTAGTATTTGCGAAAAGCCATCTTTCTGGATGGCATCATGTGATTCGAATATATCTGCTAGATATTGAAATTTTTCTGCCGGACTATGTTTCAACATGCTTTGGTATTCTTTTTTGCTAACCTTGATATGTTGAAAAACATTTTTCATTGCATTATACTTCATCTGTTACGGTATATAGTTTCATGAATTCATTTACGTGCAGATTCTTAATTTTCGCAAAATGTTCTGCTGCTTCGTAAATATTGAAAGCTTTGCATTTTGCTATGATTTCCTTCGAAGAATCATTGCTAGCATAAAAGCCGAATACTATCTTGTCCATTTATTATAAATATAATCCAAGTTGGTACTTCCTCTGAATGCTGGTGATAGTATCTTCTATAGTTTCATATAATCGATTCAATTCCGTTACATTTAAACGAACATATTTTGACTTAAGTTTGATCTCATGTTCATTCATAGGCAATTGCACTGCCTCTGCAATAGATGTTTTTAAAACGGTTTGCATGAAAGATAAATCACGCATAGTAACTTCTTCTCGTTGTCCTGCTACTATCAATGTTCCAATCACCGTAGATTGTGGATTTTCTAAAAAATTCTTTTCTAGTATATCCTTGAATTCGAAATCAATTTCTGCCCAAGTATTGCCATATTTCTCTCGATATTTATCAGATATAGCCCAAGGTTGGTTTACGCTGTTCATATTTGTATTTATTTTATTCGTTTTTGTTTGATTATTGTGTTCATATAACTTATTAGGTAGTTAGATCAGACGTTGTTATAAGTGCGGTATTACCTAGTATACGGTAATTGTTCATTTTCTAACAATTCGTCATACGGTATCGTGCATTGTATTTCTCCGCTATCTATTAGCATCTTAGTTAGATTGCGATCTATAAAAATTCGATTGGATCTTGCAGTGTTCACACAAGTTACACATGACCTGGATTCTAATAGCACATCATAATATGCATTTTTATGAATTAGAAACTTTTTGATAACTACTCCTACTTCGTTTTTACCTTCGTTATTAACGATAACCATATTTCCTTCTTTGTATGCCATTATTCGATAATTTTAATGATTTTACTTTGTGTAACTCCTTTAACTTCGTAATCAAACCGATAACCTGCAAAGTCTTTTATTACTTTTGATTCTGCTTCTGTAACAGATAGTGCTTCTACCAAATATGTTTCGGTAATTTTCTTTTCTTTTACTCCTTTTGGAGTATCAATCTCGTCGATTAATTGTACTTTTGCAACATAATATGCCATAACCTTTAAAATTTATTTAGTTTCTATAAATAATATAGAAAATTTACAGGAAATATCCAATCGAATAACTATTTTTTAACAAGATTTTTCAATCTGTTCTGACTTCGATAAAAAGTATAAGATCTTAATATTTGATTTGGAGTTAAACCAAAATTATGTGCTAAATTATCTAGTATATCTGCTACTAGGTGCTCTTTATCTAGCGTATTATATATTTTACCACTTAAATTTTTAATAATTTTTTCTAACAATGTTAAATATCCACCAGGTAACCGATTTAACACTCTAGATTTTGCAACTCGACCTGAAAATGTTTCATTTCCACGTTGTTCATTAATTATTTTTTGTGCTACTTTTACTGTTTCTCGAAGAATTTGTGGATATGTATATTGCATATGCACATAATCATCAGTTTCCATTATCAAAGTACCATCTTTACGGAAAGATTCTTCAGGACCTTCATCAGGTATATCTGCTCCTTCTTCTGGAACTTCGGCTCCTATAGGTTCTGCGCCTGGTTCTCCTCCGGTATCCGGAGCTGGTTCTGGTGCTCCTCCTCCTCCAGTATCTAAATCTGCGGTAGTCATTCCTCCTCCTCCGGTAAAATCAGAGCCGCCACCGGTATCCATTGCTCCTCCGCCGGCGCTAGCATCTGCACTTTCTTCTCCGTCTGTGCTAAAAGCAGCTAAATCTTCGGTAGGTACATTGCATTTTATAGTATAATCTGTATTTCTGCTGTAACCAGTATAAGGAACTATACTAATTACTTTGGCTCGTAACAACTGGGTTAATACGTCAGTAGTTAAATTATACATTGCACCACTTCTGTTTATGAATTCTTGTATGCCGGCTGGCGATAATGAATATAGTATGCCTAATGATTGATTCTGTGTTTTTCCAAACTGTCCTAAAAACTTTTGTTGTTCTGGAGTATATACCGATTCTTTCCCGGTAATTTCAATTTCTTTACTGGTATTTTCTGCCTCTGCTAGAATTTCATTCAATATTTCTTCGAATAACTCTCTCATATATCTTTTGCTTCATTTAAACATGCAGTACGATAATTTCCAGATAATTTTTTTAATTCTAAAATAGATTTTCTCGCACGACTACCTGCAGCTTTCACACGTTTATTGTAAAAACGAGTATGATTTTCTTCAAAAGTTTCCCAAAGCTGTTTCATTTGTGTGTATAATTCTTGTGAATCCATATCAATCATTTAAAATTGCGTTTCTTTCTAAATCTACATGTGCAGATGCAATACGTTCTGCTAATGTTATATAGGGCTGAAATGTAATTATTTCTAATCCGCTACTAAGTTTTACCGTAGTAGAATTATTATTGTTACAAAGATATACTATATGTTCCGTGTTTACCATGTATTGGTATCCGTCTTCGTCAGTTATTTGTATGAGCTTCATATATAAACATTTAATCTAATATTTTATGCACTAGCAGACCGGTTAGGATTCATTGGATCATATGGACCGGAAACGGTGCTAGGATCAATTTCTATGTCAGTACCTGTTGGTCTAGATGATGCATCTGCATCAGATCCTTCTAATTCGGCTCTATTGATAGTAGCACCAGGCAACTGATCTAGTTCTTTTACTAGTCCTTCTAGATATGATTGTGAAGCTCTACCATGTTTCAACCAATCTAATATCTGAAACCAAGTTTTTGTACTACCTCCAGATGTATATGTAAAATCTACTGGAAATACTTCTTTGTTATTTTTCATCCAATCTATAATTTTTACATAATGTAATTGATTTGCTGTAGCTTCTTTGATAATTCGTTTGGCTCTAGCAATTTCTTCAGCTATAATCTGCTGGTGTCTAGGATTGGTTAAATCTAATAGTTTTATCATTTTAAATTTTCTAGTTTATATATTGTACTATAAATTAATTCAATTACTCCATCATATAAATTTTGTAAATATGAATCTTCTGGCAATTTATTGTATGCTTTTTCTGAAAACAATGCTAATCCTTTGAAATAATTAACAATATTTTTATCTCCGTAATTTTCAAATTTTGCCGGCGCAGTATAATTCATTAATATGCCATGCTTACCTTGGTACGCTTCGACAATTGCATCTATCATATCAACTATACCTTCATAATAACCTTGTAATGCTACATGTTCGGCATAAGATTTTGTTTGCAAATGATAAATATGTGCTTGTGTTCTACTTGCAAACAATGTAGATATAAATTTTTCTATCATGATTAATATTCTTTATTATAAATATATGTATATTAGTTTTCTGGTACTGTTATAACAATTTCATTGTCTTTGCGTTTTAGTTTGAAATCACTAGGTATTAATCGTTCAAGATATTCTTGGTAATACTGATTTCGATCGAACCTTGGTTTCTCAGATTTTTTCTTTTTTTCGGATATTATGTCTCGTAAACTAATCATGTAATATTCTGATAATCTAAGTAACGTTCAATGAATTTATATGCTTGTGCGGTATCAAACAGTTTATGTCGATATTTTAAATAGCCTATGAATTCCTCCGGAGAATCTGAATTGTTTCTCATACTCATTAAAGTGTCATAACGATTCCATGCAGTTATGTCTTCATTATCTACTAAATCATCAAGTTGATTTTCTAACCATTCTTCATAGTTACCTAGTATGGTTTCAAAATTATCACGAACCAAATCGACCACATCTTCATGTGCTGTTTCTGTCAATATGTCTCGTAATCGTATCATTTAATATAAATATGATTACATGTTAGGATCGCCAGGTGTATCTATTCCATCGGTAGTGAATTTGACATCGATTGGTTTACCTATCGTGCTTTTGCTAGGTACAGGAACGTTGCCTTGCATTATCGGATTAGATTGTGCTTGCAAATCAAACAATACAAACTTACCATGTTTAGTAAAACCTACGTTACCTCCATGGGCTTCGCTGAAATTTATATTCATAGCACGCACATCTTGTAACACTTTTTGTCGTTGATCAATTATAGTATTTAACTGATTGTACACATCTTGTGTTATGCTATTTTTAGAAAGATCATAATCAATCGATCTTCGAAGATCACTGTCCGGCCGCGATGACGAAAAATACATATATTTAATTCCATCCCATGCATCTTGCATTTCTGATGTTAACGGAGTTACGCGATCCATGTATATAGCATATATATGATTATATATAGTTTGAATATCGTTTGAATCTTCACTAGGAAGACGAAATGCGGCTAAAGGTCTCACACTATATATATTAATCAGATGTGGACGTCTGGCTCTTTTTGATATTCGAGCAGCTAATGCAGCTTCGTTCTGATCTGCGGTAAATTTAATTACTTTGCCTCGCTGAGTAGCAATTGCTTGTCCATAATATCCGCCTCCTAGCCATTCTGCCGGCGAATCTGCAAATTGATCAAATATCATCTTCAGTGTTTCTGGCTGTCTTAATTCACCATACACTTTGGTCAAGTTCGTTTCATTCAATATTTGTTTAAGTAGTATCATATTGATTTACATATCAGGATCTGCCGGCGTATCGATACCCGACCAATCATATGAAGTGTATTTTTCTTTATAGGTTTTACCTCTCGTATCAGGCCTAGTTAACACATCATTGAGTACTGTTGCTAGTTGATCATACGTTTGAATACTAGAAATACCAGTGTGGTGTTTAGATTCTGCTATCAGATCATAGTTTTCATTTATTAGAAAATAATATTCACAATCTAATAACACTTCTGAAACATTTCCGCTTGGCCAACTGTCTGTGTATGAATCGATAGGAAATGCATCTAAATTGCCTTGATCTTTTATCATTCTGCTAGCATTTGCATATACATCTGGTACTTGCGAACTCCATATAATTTTGAATGGATTTTTCGGAACAACTATGTATGAACGTCCGGATAATCCGAATTTAGATTTGCCATGCGAACAATAAGTAAAATTAGTTAGACCGTATTTATCTTTAATAATATCAAATAAATTTTTAATTGCTGGTTTAGCCATTAGTCCTAAAGCATTTTTAGTTCCATATGGTTTATCTGCCTCTGTTGTGACTTTCGCAGCTGCTTTATTTAATCCGGCAAATTCTCTGGTTAATATGGTTTTGCCGGATAATTCGTTGCATTCATACCGAGCAGCTAGATATATTTCAATCAGAGTGTCTCCGTACTCTACTCCTTCGATTATATGTTTAAGTGATATCATTTAATATAAATATGTTTACATATCCGAATCCGGTGTATCTATTCCGTCTGTGGTATATATTGTATCATACAATTCAATTTTACGTAAACGATTTATTAAATCTGATTTTTCTCTGCGTTGTATAAGATTAATATTAGAACTATCATGGGTAGTCCACATATCAAACAACGTTATACGTCCATGCTTATCAAAACCTATGTTTCCGGAGTGTGCTTCTTGTTTTCCAATATTTTTTCTGCGCATTGCTTTGATAATCGAATCACGCTGCATTAATGCTTGAGCAGCAAACTTAGGATCATCAAATATTTCTCGTGTCAGCATATCTCTCCATCGATCGGTATAATAACGAAGATCGTCTCCTGTCCAATCACCCCAATAGCCGGAGTCATGCAGTCTGTCAAACGTACGTATTTGCATCGGATTGAGTGGAGTATAATAATTAGTTAAAAGTGCAAACATTGCGCCTTCTGGATCTTCATACACTCGTTCGTCTGCAATAATTACTCGTACGTCGGCATAACTAGCAATATGCGGATACACGTCTTTGCGGCGCATTGCAGTAGTAGTTTCAGATGCATCTGTAGTAATTTTTAATACCCGGCCACTGTTTAATTCATATGCCGTACCAAATCCTCCTTCTCCGATATCATATTTAATAGTTTCACCAAAAGCTGCAGCAACATCCGACGCTCTGTCTAATATATCATCATGCAATTGATTGAGTTCTGCACGATCAAATTCGAAGGATTCTGTTAATATGCGTTTTAATTTGATCATATAATATAAATATGATTGTTAACTATTCAATATGCGTTGCAGTTGTATGAGCATTAACAGATGATATATGCATAATGCTACGATAGATACTACTTCGCCCCATAAGAAACTAAACGGCATAATTATGATACCTATACCATGCATAAAACAGAAAAACTGATAACGCTTTGAATTCCAAAGATTTCGGAATGTGAATATGAAAAATATTATAGCAAATAAATTATGAAGCATCGGATACATGCTCACCGAAAACACAGTTAACAACATCAAGAATACTGCCGGAAGCTTCCATTTAGGCAAAGAAAAAAAGAAATAGCTGGTTACTGCGTTAGAAAGTATGAATAAAGGTTGCCACTCAGTTTCCCAATATTTTGATAGCGAAGGCATAGGTCCATATGAAATTATCATGATGAACGGCGCAACTATTGCTAATGCTATAGCAGATATTTTTAAATGAAACTCTTTTATTATCCCATGGCAGATTGCTTTATTATAAATATGTTGTACGCTTGACCGTTAGTACGTCCTTCCAGGACCGTACGGTACCGCTGCGAGATTACATGTTGGGATTGCCCGGAGTATCGATACCCGATGCATCGGAAACGTCGTCACGCACTATTTCTAGTTTGCGATCGGTTTGCAGCACTCGGTAACCTGCCTGCGCAAGTCGTGTGCTATTGCTGCGCAGCAAAGCGGCATATATGCGAGTCTTCTGCGCAGCGCGTTCCTGATAGTGATCCGATCCCGAAACGTCGATAGCAGCAGGCGAATGCTGATTGATAAAATCCATTATGGCTTCCCATATGGTGTTCATCAAACGAAAATAGTTTAGCTGTGCGCTAGCGCTAGCATGCGTGTGTGTGGCTGCTGTGCCCCATCTAGATGGTACTCGATATTCCAAGTCGTATGTGAAACCTTCATATCGTCTCACGTTGTACCCTATGAGCTGAATGTCGATCTGTTGCCCGTCTGCTTGGAAACTGGTGCGCCAACTGTTGTGGCCGAATCCCGCGCGCGTCCAAGCAAACTGCGTGGCATATGGCTGTGCGGTGTCTAGGGTTATTTCTGTTATGAGTGATGTTAATCGCATATGCACAGCTGTGATGGTTTAATATAAATATGGGCGATAACACGTACGTGAGGAATGTATATACGCGCGTATATCTAATAAAGAGCACCTATATAGCAAAAATCTTACCCGTGCTAGAAAAATTGATATAACCACCCTATATCTCCACCTATATACGGGGGTGTTAATGAAACCCTCCCCACCCCCCTATTTGACCCCCTCCTCCCCCCTTGTTCGCACCCTATACGCGACCCCCTCCCCCGAACTGTTCGAAAGGGGGCTATGCGCCCCCCTTTGCTTGCGTATACATAATATGCTTAACACATTTCTACTTGTGATGGTATTAAAACTAATGGAATAAAATCATCTAAATAAGGAATGTGTATTGTAATAAACCCATCTTCATTTTTAACGACGTCGTGTATTGTTCCTTTAAGGCCGAATGCATTTGTTTTTAATTTCACTTTCATATCTCTTTGTTTTTAATTATACTTAAATATAAGCAAAATAATGTTAGGATCCTAGTCTTTTCTTAACTTTTTTTATTAAAAGAAATAAGTCCAAACCGGCGCATCCGGATGCTTAAGAGACCACACATGATAGTCCCAATAAACCGATCCGACGGCGATTAACGTTAATCCTAATACAATTGCTACGACTTTTAACTTTTTCATATCTCTTATTTTAAGATATTATCGTTTAAATGCTTAATTGCATTTTCTATTTCTTCTTTTGCCACATAATCAAACACACCAAATTTTAAACCAGTTTCCTCAAAAATTAATTTAACATAATTATGTGCTTCATCATAACTATAACCCTGATTAAATACGTGCCTTTTGCATTCATTAATTTTTTCACCTAATTTTAAAAATAACTTCATGTCTCTATCTTTTTAATTATACTTAAATATAAGAATAATATTGCATAAGTCCTAATCTTTTCTTTACTTTTTTCTTTGACCTAATCTACGTGTACCATGCTCAACGGTAACTGCTGTAAACGAAACTTCATTCTCAAAGTTATACTTATCAAATCTAATAAAACCTTCTTGTGTCATTCTTTCAACGGTATTTCCTGACAGGATCATGTTAAACATAGCCTCATCAACTACCATCTCATCTCCTACTCGATACTGTACAGCTTGGCTTTCATATCCAGCTGATTCGAGTATTTCCTTCTTAACGATCAATTTAAATTCTTTGTGTGTCATATCTCTTATTTTTTAATTATACTTAAATATAAGAATAATTTTGTTAGGATCCTAATCTTTTTTAAACTTTTTTATCAGATATTATCCGATAAAACATAACCACTACTGCTATCATGTACAGTGTCATTACTCCTAATCCTATTGCTGCGTTCATCATATCCGTTTTTTGTTTAAGGCTGATCCGTGTATGTCGGATCGCAAATCTCCCACATTAAATTTATAACCTTGTCGTATACTCCATTCGCTCTGAGTATTTCATCGAATTCGGGGCGGAACATGTAAGCCCAATTATAATACCTTCTAGCCGCTAACACATAATTTTTTTCTGCTATGTCTGCAGCGAAATCTCTAATTGCAAAATGGTTTATCATATCTCTATCTTTTTTAATTATACTTAAATATAAGTAAAAAAAGTGCGCGAACCAAATTATCCACACACTTTTTTCAAACTTTTTTTACTCGTCCCAATTTTCAATACTGTAATCCTCACTTACTAAATCGAGTATTTCGTCATATATTTCAAACCCCTCATATTGCGCAGTCAAGCCAATTTCCTCTAAATCGTCTTCATCCTCCAAATTTAAATTTTTGCCATCTACTACAACATTAATACGTGTGAAGCCGTCATCCGTCCATAAATTCCATTCATACTCCGTGTCATTAATAACAATAGTGCCTTCAACTTCTCTACAAAGCTTTTCGTCTAAATCAACCCAACCGTCTAAAATTTCAATTTTTTCTACTTTCATTTTTCTCTCTTTTTTAATTATACTTAAATATAAGCAAAAAAAGTGTACAAACCAAATTATTTGCACACTTTTTTCAAACTTTTTTACAACTTAAATATTTGCGTAAAATGCCAACCGTCACCATTAACCTCACTCACATAACTTAAAAATTCTCTATTTGAGGGATCGGTTCCATTTTCCTCTACATACTCATCTTGCCATTCCTCATAATTATACATTTCTTTAAGAAATGCAAATACACTTTCACCATTACCTTTAAATACCTCAACACCACTACTATAACATCTTTCGTCTTCTTCAAACACGACAAAATAATTAAGTCCTGGAATTAAGTCCATAATGTCAATACTAATTGCTTCTTCTAACCGAGCTACATTTTTTTCTTTTGCCATTTTTCTATCTTTTTAAATTATAATTAAATATAAGAATTATTTTTCAATTAAACAACCTTTTTGTTAACTTTTTTTTTAAATTATTGTGCAGGATCCAAATCCATATACAATACTACATACAATAACGGCTGCGGCACTTACTACTACTAATGCGCATGCGATACTAAATTCTGCGTTTTCTACAATTACTTTTTTCATTTTTCTCTCTTTTTTAAATTATTAACTTATATTAATATAACCTCGTTTTTGTGAAAAGATAACCCTTTTTCAGCAACTTTTTTTAAACTTTTTTACTCAGGAAATCCCACCTCCCCACACCGTCTTCAACACAAACCTCAGCCTTGTCATATAAAACACCAACAAGCGTGTCAATTAAGTCACGTGTATCCGCATGATAAATAGTTCCACAACCCGCGCCTCCAAATTGATACTCGGCAATTAATTCTCCATTCACAAATATTTGCGCAATGTCGTCAAACTCCTGCATTTCAATTTTACTCGCATAATTGTCTAACTCAAATGTGTACTTTGTCATATCTCTCTTTTTTAAATTAATACTTAAATATAAGCAAAATAATGTTAGGATCCTAATTTTTTAGCATCTTTTTTTAAACTTTTTTTACTCAAACTCCCACAGCTTTTTAGTGATAATGTTAACTCGAGTCTGCACTGCACTTATCAAATGCCTTTTAGCATCATTAGTCGGATCCGCTTTGTGGTCCCTTTTCCTGCGCTCCAGTCTTGCCTTTTGCACCACTAACTCCGACTCCAAGTCTCTTTTCTGTTTTGCCTTTAGTTGTACGTGATTCATCTTGCTGCTGCTATTACTATTATTGCTACTAATCCTGCACACATTAACAACCCTACCGGCTCCGTTAAGCATGCTATTACTGCTGGCACAAATATTGTGAAGAATATTAGTGTCATTATAATCCAACCTATAAAATTTAAAGTGTATCTGCTCATGTTACTTCTTTTTAAATAAAATCCAAACTAATGCTACTACTGCGGCAATTGCTCCTAGTGTTCCTCCAAAATATGCCGCTATCTTAATTATAAAAGGACCTAATAAAGCAATTATCAATAATGCTATTAAAAAACTAAATACGCTTGCTACTTTTTTCATCTCTCTATCTTTTTTAATTATACTTAAATATAAGCATTTTTTTTCACTCTGCCAAATCTTTTAGCAACTTTTTTTCAACTTTTTTTAGTTCAAGTTAATTCCGTCAATTCCTTTAAGCAAATCGTTTACTGCGTCGCCTGCCTTTTTGCTGTTGTCAATATTGTGTAACACTAATTGAGTTACAGCGCGGGACAATTCTCCTTCGTCGCCTTTCTCATACATATGCAACATTCCTGCCAACATTAAGCCTAATCTTATAATGCGAGTATCCTCACATCCTGCATTCATTGCCTGTGCTGTCAAATCCTCAATTTCAGCTACCATTCCCAATAACATTTGTAATAACTCTGCGTCTCTTCTCATTTTCTATCTTTTTAAATTATACTTAAATATAAGCATTTTTCTGTTCGGATCCTAATCTTTTTGAAACTTTTTTTAAACGTATTGCAACAAACTTTCGGATCCTGCTACACCGCGTAACGCCTTTTCTGCTGCGCGGACTAGTTGTCTCGCCCTTTCCCCAGTTACCTCTAATTTTTCAGCAATTGCCTCCATACATAGCGGATACTCCTGTCCTATGCCGTAAAACAAAACTAATGCCTCTGCCTGCTTAGCGTTAATCTGTTCCAGCAATCGTGCTAACTCGTTTTGGAATTGTTGTCTTTCGAAATCGCCTTTCACTTCCTCAGCCTGCAAATATCTGCTTCCAAACGTATCTGAGTTTTCCTCATCATTAATTTGCACATCCGTGCTAACCTCACCATACTCCTCACTGCGTGTTTTGTGGGATGGGATCCGCACTGTGCGAGAAAAATCATTTAACGCTTTCTGTATCTCTGCGCGGATATACCAAACTGCAAAACTAATAAATTTAATATTGCGGCTAGGATCGAAACGCGTTGCTGCCTCAAATAAGCCTATATTACCAAAGCCAATTAAATCCTCCATTGCGATACCCATTCCCTGATAGCTTCGTGCTACTTGTGCTACAAACCTCAAATTAGCTGCCACTAATTCATTTAGTGCCTGTCTGTCGCCTGCCTGGATACGTTCTGCTAGTTTTCGCTCCTTTTCTTTGTCAATCATTTTAACACGCTTAATGTCCCGCATATATGCTTTTGTGCTATCAGCCGTGCTATTAATTGCTCCTTTCGTAACAAATATATTCTTTCCCATAACTACTTTCCGTTTATTAAAAAATTAAATGAATATCTTACCTTTCTGTTTTCTCCTTTCTGTTCTTCTTGCCTAACGCAATTGCCTGGTGTACTGCGTCTGTCGTGCTTGCCGGCTTCTTTGCCGTTGCTAATGCGTTGCCTATTAGTCCTGTTTGCGCATAAAATCCTGAGTTTCTTTTTCCTTTTGCCATTTTCTATCTTTTTAAATTATACTTAAATATAAGCAAAAAAAGTGCGCGTGTCAACCTTTTTGCACACTTTTTTTCAACTTTTTTTAAAATTCCAAAAAACAATCTAAATCAGGATCCTCCTCCAATATTGCGGCAATAAGTTGTGGCAATAATTGTTTATCAATTCCATCCACATAGGCACCATAATCGTCTGTCTCCAATTCAAATTTGTGCTTTACATTGTCAACCTCTACAGTGCCTTTTATGCGGATACAGCTATCCTCATTAAACGTGTATTGTTTCTCAATAACTAAATTTTCCATTTTCTCTCTTTTTTAAATTAATAATTAAATATAAGCATTTTTTTTCACTCTGCCAAATCTTTTAGCAACTTTTTTTAAACTTTTTTTAATAGCTATATATTATCTCGTCATATATCTCATAGCCATCCTCAATACCAATTTCCTCTAAATCATCATCATCTTCCAAATTGTATCTGTTATCGCCGTCTATCAAATATATACTTGTCATACCGTCATCTGTCTTCAAGTCAAAATTGTATTCAACACCGTCAATACTAACTACTCCATTTCCATTTCTTCTCCTGCCTTCTAATTTTAAAATTTCAATTTTCATTTTCTCTCTTTTTTAAATTTATTACTTATATTAATATAACCTTATTTTTGCGAAAAGATAACCCTTTTTGTTAACTTTTTTTAAACATTTATTACTGAGTTTTCATTAAACTCTCTCACGTCAAAATCATAACTGTCATCCAAATCGGATATTTCCACTCCGCAATCAACATAATCTTCTATCAATATTTCGCGTACTACTTTTTCGGCAACTTCTGTATTTTCCGCCTTAACAAAATACAAATCGGTAGCGTGCATTCTGTCTACGTCATTAACCATTACTGCAAATAATTTTTTCATTTTTCTATCTTTTTAAATTAATACTTAAATATAAGCAATTTTTTTCACTCTGCCAAATCTTTTAGCAACTTTTTTTAAACTTTTTTAATCTTCTTCACCTAATTCAAATCCATTCTCACACACAAAAGTCAATATCTCGTCATATATCTTCTCTCCATCCTCTTCACTAATGTCATACATATCCAAATCCTCGTCACACTCTAAACTAGCCGGAACCCAATGCCTGTTATCCCAAACTTCATTTTCTTCTTTTTTAATCCAAATGCCCGTCATGCCGTCATCTGTCTCCAATTCAAATTTGTATTCAACTCCGTCAATACTAACTACGCCATTTACTTCTCTTTGTCTGCCGTCTACCCAGCCATCCAATTCTAAAATTTCAATTTTCATTTTCTCTCTTTTTAAATTAATACTTAAATATAATGATTATTTTGTTCGGATCCTAATCTTTTTGTAACTTTTTTTAAATTATTTTTCTAATTCAACACAATCAAAATATATATCCTCCGCCAACATTATGCCAAAATCTTTTCCATTTTCACCATCACAAATTAAATCTAACAAAAACTCATCGTCTACTTGTCTATCCCAATTATCACTACTCTCTATCCACTCCACTAAATTTTTGTCATCATAACAACGTGTATAAAAACGTCTTCTTATTTTTTTAACTAAGTCTAACTTATCTTCCGCAAACATTTTAACTCTGTCTAAAACCTCTTCGACTCCTCTAAATGCATAACCCATTTCTACTAAATACAATTTCATTTTCTCTCTTTTTAAATTAATAATACTTAAATATAAGCATTTTATTTCAATTAAACAACCTTTTTGTTAACTTTTTTTACTAGTTAATTTAATAAACGTGGATCCATCATATCCGGATCCGGCCCATTTCATTCTGTCCTCAAATGATAACATGTTTGCTAAAGACTCCAATTGCTCGATTGACATTTTGTCGATTTGTTTTGCCGTGTAATTCATTTTTCTCTCTTTTTAAATTTATTACTTATATTAATATAACCTCATTTTTACAAAAAGATAACCCTTTTCTGTAACTTTTTTTAAAATTGTATCAAATCAATTGCCCGCTCGCCTGTACCTTTGCCATTGCGGGTAATCTCATAATTCGGATCCATCCCGGAGGAAACAACGTCGTCTAGCAACTCTGTTAACGTGTTAAACTTTTTCTGATAATACTTGCAATCTAAACTATACATATCTCTATTTTTAAATTAATACTTAAATATAAGCAAAAAATCAATGCGTGTCAACCTTTTTCCGAAAAAAGTTTCAAAAAAGTTTACAGTAAGAAAGGAGCCAGGGGAGATAGAGAGAAACCTGACTCCTTGCGATCCGACATATTGACGGTTGCGTTTTCCGCTTGTGTACTAATATGTGGATCTAATCTTCTTCTTCAACAGTTATATATTCAACATCCGTATCGATATCCTCTAATATGTTAATTGCATCCGTCAAATAATCTATCATGTTACTAACGATCCCGTCCAGATCACTAGCCCTTTTGCAATGCTTTATTTCATAGATGTCATGACCTATCTCTTCAATCATTCTGACTGCATCCATCAACTCAGGAACGCAGTCCCATCCATCTTCCGTTGTTTTAATTTGTTCCGACATACTCTATTTTTTAAATTCTTTACGTATTAACTCTTGTGCTTTTTTATATTCTTCTTCAGTAACATCGCCAAAAATTCTCATTGCTTCTAATACCGATCGAGCTGCTTCTGCTTCTGGTGCCTCTTCGATCATTTGTTTAATCTTCTTTCTCATTCTTTCTATTTATACTTTAAATATAAGAATAATATTTCTAAAAAACAAATCTAAATCTAAAAATATTTTTCTAAATATTGCTCTAAAAATAGCCTGGTATCGATCTAAAAATAGGCTCGACACTGATCTAAAAATAGTCTTCTAAAAATAGTCTGATATTGGTCTAAAAATAACTACCAGCTCCTCCATCCTCTTTACGTGCTAAAGCCGGATCCGTTAAGATCCGACTTTGCTATTTGAGAGATATGTTTACGAAACGATAATTTGCTCTGCTACCATTGCCTCCGGGTCTTCAAA
>Ga0070749_10000021_pt1 | contig 70814 bp, 58 predicted proteins | sample VirMetDEL_Nov_18_FD_75180 | JGI IMG/M metagenome (GOLD analysis project Ga0070749, IMG submission 75180) | Aqueous microbial communities from the Delaware River and Bay under freshwater to marine salinity gradient to study organic matter... | ecosystem: Environmental > Aquatic > Marine >...
TTACGTAGGCCCCTATTACATTGGGGCATGGCAAAAGGGAGAAGATGGGAAATATGACGCTGTTGGTAAAATAATGCCCATGGAAGAGCACCCAGATTGGCTAACTAAGCCACCAGCAGAAGAGCCCGCAAGCAAGCCAGAAGCTACGGGTGAAGAAGCAGCAGCGCCAGAGTCTTTGAATACAAAGCAAAAAGTAGCGAAAATGAAAGAGTTTATTAAAACTCTGACTGGTGGCAAGCTAGGTGTTGCACCGTCTAGGGGTAAAGAGGGTAAAAAGGGCAAAAAGGGTATAAGTTGGGTTTCTCGCAAATCTAAGTCAGATTACATTGATCCAATCTATGCGGAGTTTGCAAAAGCAACAACAGAAAAAGAAAAGATACAGGCACTACGAACAGGTGACGATCCTTATCTCACGGACGCTGGGCTTGCACACATAGAAGGTCTCAAGCAGAGTCCCGAGGATGCCCTTAAAGATGCCCAAAGTGCGAAGGAGAGTGGCAATCAAGCAGAGGCTGCTGGAGCAGCTACAGCCGCAGCAGTTGGCGGGGCAGAGGGCGCGGTAGAAGCTGCCGAGGAAGCCGTGGAAGCCGCAACAGAAGACCCTGCTGTTGAGGAGCCAAGTCCAGAAACTCCTGACGAGGAGGTTATAGACCTAGATAAGCCGGAAACTATTACACAAAAGCCCGCACCTGAAGATGTTGCTCCAATGGGAGTGGCTGACAGTACGGGGACAACTAGTGCAGAAAACATTACAGATAAGATAGTCAACGCTATCACAAATGCTGGTTCCAAGGGTGTAACTCTACGAGATATAGAGGATAGAACTGGTGTGGCACCAAATATTACCAGAACAGTTTTAAATAATGTAGAAGAGATTGAACAAATTGGCAGTAAGTATCGACTTAAGGGGGCCGAAGACGCTCCCGAAGAAGAAGTAGAGGCTAGTGAGGAAGCTCTCCCGGAAATTTCTGAGACATATAAGAAGGTCACGGACGGATCTTTAAGTATTGAAGAATTTAAGGATAAATTCTATAGCCTTACGGCCCAAAAGGGTAAGAGAAAAAAGCAATTTTCTTTTGATGAAGATAAGTTTGAAAAAGAGATGTTTAGTCTTGACCCACAAGAGTATGAATCTCCAGAAGTTTATGTTGAAACGCTATATGGATTTCAAAAGCTTTTAAATTCTTACGCATTATTGGATCTTCCTACAAAGCCACGAAGAGAGAAGGCAAATGAGTCCGATAGGTTCAAGGATTCTATGTTATCTAAGATTGAGAAATTTTTAGAAGACACAGCTTCTTTACTCAACAAGGCCCTTAATAAAAAAGGAAGCCAAAAGAAGCCCTCAATTACTAATGTAACAGTCGATAAAGCTAAGAATACCATAAGACTTTTCTTAGATAACAAAAAAACCATACTCCTATCCGACGTAGATTTATCTAGCGTTGACAAGCCATCATTTGAAACTGTAGGTGATTACACTGGTGGATTTTCTTCTAGAAGCTCGGTTGAAGGTATTGACAAGAAAGCATCTAAGCCGTTCTTTAAGGGCAAGACATTACCGACAGAAGTTCAAAAAGAAGTATTAGAGTTTATTTCTGGTTTACCGATTCCAGAGTCAGTCATGAGTGAGGTTGACGTAGATGGGGATAAACTAGAAACATTCATATTTGATTTTGTTGATTTAACAACCGCCTCAGTTCTTGAGCTTCAGAACGCTTTGGCCTCCATAAAGACTAACAATCCCAATTCTCCATATATCAAAGAGATTGAAGATGAATTAGAATCTAGAAAACAAACTGCTGATGCTGAAGGGGAGGCAAGTGAAATTGAATTTGAGGCCCCGGAAGATCAGAGAGAGAGTGAAGAGTCTGATAAATTCTTTGAATTTAGAGGCAGAAGCCCTAATCTATCAAAGATAGACAGGGATGCTAGTGCTGTCCAACTACATGATATGGAATATGAAGAAGTTAAGGAAGAGCTTGATAGATTTGAAACTAACTTAGCTAAAAAGCCTGGTGAGAAGGGTGCTGTCAAGCCTGACCAAGTAGAGAATGTCAAGAAGGGCATTGAAAATAGAAAGGAAAGAATTAAAGAACTTGAAGAAACCAGATCTGAAGCAGAAGCAACAGAGAAGAGAGCTACTCCTTTCAAGGATAGGTTGGATTCTATTGCAGATGACTTGGCAGCAGGAAAAATTGATCTTAAGACCGCTAAGAGAATGGCTGGTAAGGTTGACGCCGAATATCGTGGTGTTGCCAAGCCAACAGTGGCCAGAAAGCCTGTTGCGCCTCCCACGCCAGAGGAGATGGCTGCTGCTGATGCAGAGGACGAAATTGAAGAGCCAGAAGATGTATCACTTGATGATGAATTAGAAGATGAGGAAGCACCTGAAGAGATGTCTGGTGAGCTTGGGTTTGGTGGAGAAAGAGCAGCGGAACCCGACGACGAAGACGTTGATGAGGGTGAGGCTCTAAGTGAAAAAGATATTGTTGCTTATATCAACAAAAGAGCAAATGAAGAAGGAGTTAGCGATGACTCAAGACAAGAGGCCATAGAAGAGCTAAAAGATATGACAACTTTATCTACCGAGAGCGAAATAGAAGAAGAGTTGGTGGCCATATTTGGGCTTGAAGATAGCGGAGACGCCACAGAAGGTCCGGCTGAGGAGCCAGAAGTTGCTCCAGAGCCAGAGAATATCCCTGATGCAGCCCCTACAAAGAAAAAAGCTAAAGCCAAGAAGCAACCAAAGCTGAGTAAGGAAGCTGTTCAGGAAGAAATAGATTCGTACTCCGCTGATGTCCGTGAAAAATACAAAGATGATGCTAAGTACAAAGATTTTGCTTCTTCAGAATTTAGAAAAAACTTAACCAGAAACGGAATTACAGCAGAGGATGGAAGAATAAGGGGTAAAGGGCAAAGAAGTGCCTTTACCGCTAGAGAATTGGAATTCGAGCTAGAAAGATCTCTAAGAGAAATGGAAAAGATGATCGAATCGTCAAAGAGAGAAAAGAAGGTAGGCAATATCTATGACGGAACTATCTCGTCTATTGATCTAGTATCAAAGGACGGAGAAGTTTACTTACAAACAACTCCAAGTAGAACAGGAAAGTCTACTAAGTTCCCCTTAAGCCAAGACAGTGATATAGCTGCTGCCGTTAGAGACGCACAGTCTACTGGTAGGCCAAATGGCGAGAGCCTCCTACTGCGGGCGCTAAACACCTTCTCTAGCGAAAGAAATGGAGGCTTGAAAGATAGCGTCATCCAGGCTGTCTCTGACTTGTATGGGAAGCTACAAGACGCTGGTCAATTGCCAGACGAACGCCATAAGAAGGTAGATCTTTCTAACTTTAGAGTGACAGATGTTAGCGGCGTATTTGATGAAAAAATTGATATTAGCGATGCCGAGAGAGAAGCATACAAAGAATTAAAGCTTGATTATCAAGAGTTCCGTTCACAGCCAAAAAGACAGCAGGGAATATTAAGAAAACTGCTAAGAATGAGTGGCAAGTCAAACTATGAGGATGCTGTCGCGTTCTTAGATAAGAAATATTCTATGGCCGAACAGGGCGGGAACACTAAAAGAGTTCAAGATATGATTAAATACTGGAAAGACGAAAAGAGGAAAACCGGAAGTGGGTGGTGGAATGGTGAGAAAGAGACATATAAAAAGATGATCCAAGGAGGACCACGCGTAAGGACATTCCGAGACTGGTCTAACGAAGAGTTGCAAGCAGTTATCGATGGCCTTGAGGGCGAACTTAATGAAGTTCAAAGCCTAGAGGAAATATTTAATATTTCCGAAGATGAACTAAGGAGACTTCTATCATGAACAAAGATCTAGACAAGTTAGTCGAAGACGTTCTAGAGGAGTATTTTGCCCTCACAGGCCCTTCGCTGCCCACTGCCGGGAGCGTGTCTCACCAAGATGTTGGGCCCTTCTCACAGTACGTAGGCTCGTCTATAGCTACGCTTGATCGAATCCTTGACATTGTTAATTCTGACGTTGCGGAGATAGATAAGATAGACGCTCAAGAGTTTCTATACAAGTCTGTTCCGAGACTTATGGCTAAGATTGACACTATCTGCGATGCAATTGAAAGAAAAACAGGATTTAAGAAGCTTTCAAAAGAAAGGGCTGCGCCGATTAAGCCACCTCACGAAAGAAAGACTAAAAAACTTAAGATAAAGTAACATGGAAGCAACAGGTTCATTTGGTGGAGGAAAGCAAAACCAAATTGAGTGTGGTGATATCGTTCTGTGGAAGAAGCTAGGGGAAAAAAGAAATATTGGAATGGTATATGACATCTACGTGGTCCAGATGGGTGGACGTAGCGTCAAGAAAGCTAGCGTAGCATCATTTCAAGACACTCTACACTATGAGCTACTGCTTCTTGAACTCAAAATAGTTACAAAAGGAAATTAATATAGACTATTTATAGTATCGAGGTGTTAAAACATGAAATTTAATGTTGTCAACCGCTGCAAGGAAGACCTCTCTTCAATGCATGGGCTGTTAAAAAGTTTTCTGCCCTTTGCTAGAAAGAGGATGGGTTTTAATAAGCCTCCAACAATTTATTTTCAGTCTGATGAGGGTAATGCCAAAAAGTTATTGGGAAAGACAGCGCACTACGACCCAACTACAATGAATATCACTGTGTATGTTTCAGGAAGGCACCCTAAAGACGTTCTAAGGTCCCTCTCGCACGAGTTGGTGCATCATGGTCAAAACTGTAGGGGTGAGTTCTCAAAGCTCCCAGACACGGCTCCTGGCTACGCTCAGAACGACTCTCATTTAAGGGGTATGGAAGAGGAAGCCTATAAGGTTGGCAACCTCTGCTTTAGAGACTGGGAGGACGGCGTAAAGTCTGGTAAAATACGAATTGCTATACCACTTAAAGAAAGTTTAATTAGAGAGCAAGAGGAATACATAACAGTGGACGGGGATACCTTGTCCGGAATAGCTCAAAAACAATACGGCGACTCACATATGTGGCCGATTATATATCTTGCCAACAGGGCGCAGATTGGTAAAGATCCTGATTTAATCTTTCCAGAAATGACTTTTGTTATACCAGATGCATCAGAATTTTCAAAATTATCCCAAGATGAAATAAAGTCTATTTACGCATTAAGTTCCTTCTACACTAAGTCAGGAAGTGGAATGGCCCCAACAGGCGGGAGTAGACAAGGCCCAGCTCTTAGTATTGAAGAAACTGGAGCGCTGTTCCCTGTGAGGAAAGAGGACAGGCCAAGCAAAATTAGTCCTTATGGGATGAGAAGCCCAATAACTAAATTAGCTAAGAAATACGCACAGGATGGGCCAGAGCCTAATAAAAAACTATACAAAAGGTATTCTAAACCCTCGTTGCATGGCGGCATTGATCTTGCAATCCCAATTGGTACAGATATACTCGCACCAGTGTCCGGCAAAATAAGCGCCACCAAACCCAACAGTAAGAGTGGTGGAAAAATAATGTATTTAAAAGGCGATGATAACAGAAGATATGAATTTATGCATTTAGATTCTTTTGTCGCTTCAAGGGGGGACAAAGTCGAAAGAGGCCAAGTTATAGCTAAGAGCGGAAACACTGGGCCTTCTACAGGGCCGCATCTACATTTTCAAGTCAGAGAAAATGGTAAACTAATCGACCCTATGACCCTTTACAGCGGCGGGAGTATACAATCCATAGCAGAGTGGAAAAATGCTGAGATCAACAGGCTACTTTTAGAAAAATTTAACTTTGGAGATAAAAAATGAACACGAAACAATGGAAAGATAAGACTTTAAACAGTCTTCTTATGGAAAGATTTGGTTATGGAAAGAAGATGGGTAAGTCATGTGAGGATGTACATCCAGGTGTGCCTCACGATCAGTACCTACTAGAAAACGAACTTGAAGAAGGAAGCTGCTCTCCTAAGAGAGACGAAGAGCAGCTTGAAGAGGGTGAAGATTCAGACTCAAAAGACGATTCTGAGTAGTAAGGATTTTAGATGTCTCTAGATGATATAAAATTTAGTTCTTATGCTTGTGTTCACACAAGCACTGATTCTAATGCAACAGCTAACACAGAGTACAACCCTTTTAAGTCAGATCAGTATAATACTTATACGGCTACTACAGTTGCATCTAGAGATGTTTCTTATTCCTCCACAACTGGTAAATTTACTTTTGAAGTTCCTGGGACCTACTTTGTTCTTTTTGATATCCCAGGTATAGTTAGCTCCGGAACAGGTGTGGAAGGTAGGATTTTTGTAAATACAACAGAAGTTTATACAAGCACTGCACTATTTGCAAACAATTCCATCGATCCTAGAAGTTATACTTTTTTTAGCTTAGTTGAGGTTAATGCTGGAGATACTTTAAACGTCACTGTAAAAACGATACATGAAGGGAAAACTTTGTCATGTCAAGCTGGTTCACAGATAACTTTATTTAGAGTCAGGGGTGATTATGGCAGCATAGCCTATACAGCTGACAGCACTAGCACTACGGGCACAAGATTCCTGGGCGATTCTGACTTTGGCGGAACGATTGAAGCTAAATTAAAAAATGTTACTTACACTGCCTCTACGGGAAAGCTTACACCAGATAATACTTCAACCTTTTTAATGATGCAGAACCTTTCTGCCCTTACAGATGCCAACACCGATGTTGCTGTGGATCACTTTGCGAATGGTAGTAAAGTAGCAGGCTCTACTTTTGGGGTTTACGCTAGCTCTGACCCCAAAGAGACAACTTATGCAATACTTAAATCACTAACTGGAGGGCAAACGGCTGGGGGCAGGATGACACCATCTGTCGGTACAGCTAATATTACAATAGAGCAAGGCTCATCTTTTACAATTATTGATGTTTCAAGGGATGGCTCTAACCCATCTGCTATGCAGAGCGTTACGTGTGGTAGCGACTCAAACGCATTATCATCAGGGTCCGATACTACCTGTTTTAGCTCTGCGGCTTGGTCTAGCTACAATCCCACGTCACATGTAACAGCAACTGGTATAACTTACACACAATCAAATGGAAGGTTTACCTTCGCAAATGCAGGTAAGTATCTTATTTATTGCAACCTCGTGCTTAATGTATCTACTGGTACCACTTTTGCCACAAAGGTTAAGAAAAATGGCTCTTCTACTGTATACACTGGAAACATTTATATTCATAATAGTTTTGATCCACAAGAGAAGACGATATGCCTCATAATAGAGGCCGATGCTAGTGATTATATTGAGATCACTGCAAACCCTTCTGCTGGAAGCTCTACTTTTGATAAAGATTGTGCTATATCAATATTGAAAATTGATGAGTTTGACGAAGTGTACGGCGAAATCGCTTCTGCAGATCAGATAGGAGATGACTATATTATCAATTCTTTAAATAGCGATGTCATAGGTAGACAGAAGCATAACACAATTGATAGGTCCTTGCCTTCATCGACTGTAATCCCAGGGCCCAGAAACCTAAGGGGGAGAACTACATCTTACGCCCCTTCTTTAGGTGGTAAGGTTAAAAAGTAACTATTTATAGTGAGGTTTCCAAATATGACTGACTTAAATAATATGACTAGAAAGTTTCTTCTTGGGGAGGGCGTTGTAAACTCTGTAAACCCATCTGCTCTCCTGCAAGCAATTAACGAGGCCCTTAGCTCTCTCAGACCATCGTCTAGAAGAGATGAAAATAGGATAGCAGTTGCAAAAAAACAATTGAGAGAAGTTAAATTATCGTTTAGAAGGCTACAAGAGCAAGTAAACATCCTAGAGGAAAAGTTACAAGTTCTTGAAGAAGTATCTACTATGGCTGGCGGGCCTGTTGAGGGTGGTGTTTCTGGTGCTTTTGGTGACATGAGTTCTGAAAATGAAAAGGAAAAGAAGAGGTCTAAAATAAAATGAGCAATATTCAATCGTTAAGAAAAGTTATTAACTTTTTACTGAAAGAAAGTAAGGAACAAAGAAAGTTTCTTCTCAAAGAGGATGCAAATCCTTTGACTTCTTTTATAAGGCATTGTATCCATGAAGTCAAGCTAGAAAATCAGAACAGGTTTATTAAAGAGGAACTAATCAGAAAATCTATTCGGTCCTTAATTAAGGAAGCAGAAGCTACCGGGGGTGCCCCAGAAGCTCCATCTGATATCACATCAATCAACTTCTTGAAGAATCTTCTAAAGAATATCGTACCGAATCTTGAGGAAGATTACAAGGAACTGACTTCTTCCAAGAAGCAGAGAATGTCTTTTAGAAAGCATATCCTAAACGCTACTGAAAACCTACTGAACAGCCTAGATGCTGACCCGGAAGCAGTTGATGCTGGTCTAGAAGAAGAAGTAACTGTAAAGATCGAAGACGACGATAAGCCTGAAGGCTTTATAGATATTTACGGCGATGAAGAGGGCAAGGTAGAAGACGAGGCAGACGATCTCTCGCCAGAGGATGAGTTCTCTCGTGGACTAGAAGATAAAGACCTCGATAAGACTGGAAGAAATGCAGCTTTTGAATCTTTCAAAAAGGTACAAAACCAAGTTGAGAACGAGTACTCAAAGCTTGACCCTGAGGCGAAGATTGATGGCAGAGAAGAGACTGAAAGAGAGATATTTAGAGACTATCTCTTACTTAACCTGAAGCTTTACTTTGACAAGTTTGAAGAAGACCTTACTCCAGACCTTGAGGAACCCTCAACACCTTCTGAGGACGAATATGTAAAGGTCGGCCAGAACAGAGCAGAAGAAGAGCCTTCAGATGAGCTTATTCCGCCTGAGGAGGGCGGTGAGGAGCCGGCCCTTTAATGTCTTGGAAAAGAAGAGTTGACAAAAAGACTAAAACAAGATACTATAGTATTATAAATAAACTAAGAAAAGAAAAGAAGATAAATAAAGAATTTGAATTAATAGTATCTAATTTAGCTTTAGAAGATCTAATAGCTTTAAAATTAGAGCTATCTACTAGACCAGTAAGTAATAGACTATATGGTTTACCACTATGGGAAAACTTACTGAGGATAACTCAAGAAGCTGTTTTAAAATATGCTATATCTGCTACAAGATCACAAGGTGAAGCCATGAGATTTTTAGGTTTAGCAAAGTTAAACTATATGCCTTTAATCAAAAAATATGAAATAGATTCATTCTTTAAAGAAGAGGAAACTGAGTAAGTATGACAAATAGAGAAGCTTTAGTAAAATCATTGTTCTGGAGATTTGTTATTGCCATACCAGTTGCTCTGTTGTTAACATACCTTATAATAGGTCAGCTCTATAGCTCACTGATTTTAGTAGGAATTACTAATTTTGTAGGTACAATACTTTATTATTTATTTGATATTTTATGGTTTAAATACTTAGGGGATGCTTTTGGTTTCGACAAGGTAGTGAAATAGGATAGTGCAAGCAGTCATGATGACTTAAAAAATCAAACAAACTTAGTTGCCAACAATAACAACTACGAACTCGCCTTAGCTGCTTGATCGGGAGGCTGACCAGAGCCTTCTATCCAATCTGGTCAAAAACAACAGACAAGTTGAAAAAATCAAAATGGTTACCCTACTTGTAGTAGGTGGAGCTTTTCGGCGCTGGAAGCTGGTTGATGTGTTAACGCCTATACTTGCTTGTGAGTGAAAACAACACAAGCCAAGCTTGTGGATGACTTGACTACGTATTTGCTTTGGACTCGGGTTCGACTCCCGACATCTCCATCCTTAAAATTACTCTAAGAAACTAGAAAATAGGTCATGAGTACCTCCGTAGCTTACTATTTACCAATAGAGCACGGAGGTTTTGATCTTGACGGACAGTGTCAAAACAGATAAGTCTACCTTAAGGGGGACTTATGTAATGGAAAGGCGCGCCGAAAGAAGAGAGAATATTAAAAGAAAAATGATGGAGTTCTATAAAGAGCATCCATGTGTTGATTGTGGGGAAACGGACCCTAGAGTTCTGGACTTCGATCACATCAACAACAAAAAGCACAATATAAGTACGCTTTTGAGAAAAGAATACTCTTGGGATTCAATTCTAAAAGAAGCTGCAAAGTGTGAAGTTAGATGTGCTAACTGTCACAGAAAGAAGACTGCTGTGGATCAAAACCATTATACCAATAGGCTCTTAAATGAATTTTTTACAAATCAGTAAAGGAGCACCTAAAAATGAAAAAGTTTATGAACTTTCAGTTTGGATTACTGGTAGGAACTTTAATTGGTTCGGTTATATCGTCGGCAGTATGTGCCTTCGCATTTCAAGCTTTTGGTATGCAAGTGCAAGATCTTGACTTTTTACAAGATTGTCTACAAACTAAGTTAGAGGAAAAATTAGATGTATGATAAAAGAACAATGATGGTCAAAGAAGGAACAGTCGCGTATGGCAGTTCACTTGGGTACTACAACTTTTTCTACCCTGATCAAGATAAGGAGTGTCAATTTGTTTCAGACTGTGTGGTGCACAGAAATTCTTGGATGGAGCATAATGATTTTGTGCCCGTTAAAGCTCCAAAGGGCTTTGTGAAAGGGGACGCTGTAGAGTACGAAGATTGTGTTGTAGTATGGGTATCTAGAGAAGATATAGAGAAGTATTAACTACTTACTTGTAGCTATAAAGGAAACTAATTTAATGGCGAAAAGAACCTACGTGCTTGACACGAGTGTGTGCTTGACCGATGCTGATTGCATCTTCAATTATGGAAACAATGATATTGTTTTACCTTTAAAAGTTCTAGAAGAAATTGATAAGCATAAGAAAAGGCAAGATAGCGTAGGGATAAATGCTAGAATGATTATCCGCTCTCTTGATGAGCTAAGGGCAAAGGGATCCCTACAAAAGGGGCTCAGAATCGCTAAGGGCAAGGGCATACTAAAGGTCTCTGGTGGCGATCCAAAGTGCCTGCCAAAGGACTTAGACTTTAGAGTCCCGGACCATGAAATAATCTCTACAGCCCTAAATGAAGATACTCTCAACGGCTCAAGGAAGACTGTACTTGTAAGTCGTGATATAAACATGAGAGTCATCTGTGACTCTTTAGGTATTATCAGTGAAGACTATACTGAAAATGAAATCATAAAGAGAGAATCAGAACTTTACAATGGATTTTCTACTATTCTTGTAGATGATCAAACAATCGATCAGTTCTACGCTGGAGATAAGATAAAGATCTCGGAAGAAGAGAATCCACGTCTGTGCCCAAATGAATTTTTAATGTTGGTGTCAAGCTCTAGCGAAAAGAAAACGGCCCTCTGCCGTTTCACGGATTACATGTTCCCACTACTACCAGTTGTTCAGTTCAAGAATGGCTTGTGGGGCGTCAGTCCAAGGAACAAGGAGCAGATGTTCGCCATAGACCTCCTTATGGATCCAGAGGTGCAGGTTGTGTCCCTAGTAGGCAAGGCTGGCTCTGGTAAGACCCTTATAGCTATTGCTGCTGGCTTAGAGCAGGTAATGGCCTCTGCTGATGTGAAGTATGGCCTCAAGGAGGCGAGTTCCAGTGATGTTACCTACAAGAGGCTTGTCGTCTCTAGGCCCGTTATGCCCATGGGTAAGGACATAGGTTTTCTCCCTGGCACGATGGAAGAGAAGATGGCCCCTTGGCTAGCCCCAGTACAGGATAACTTGAAGTTTCTCACAGGGGATGACCAAACAACTCTTGATGAGTACATGCAGCGCGGCATCATCGAAATGGAAGCACTAACTTACATTCGTGGTCGCTCTATTGCCAATGCCTTCATTGTCATTGACGAAGCACAGAACCTTACGGCCCACGAAGTTAAGACAATCCTGACAAGAGTCGGAGAAGGTACAAAGATTGTTTTGACTGGCGACATTGAGCAGATCGATAATATCTATATCAACGAAATGTCTTCTGGCCTCACTCACGCCGTAGAGAAAATGAAATTCCACAGTATAACAGGACACATTACCCTCAGAAAGGGTGAGAGATCTGAGGTTGCTACATTAGCGGCTAAGGTGCTTTAGCAATTGACATTATTGAGTCTTGTGTTATATTGTGCTTGGAGATGAGAAATGAGTGACTTAAAAAACTATATCGTTGAGTATGTCGGCAGTAGGCTTGCGCCTGAAAGCGAAGAAGTAACGGCTGAGATGGTTGTCGAGGTATTAGCTAAAGAGTTTCCTGAGATTGTTCTTTTAATGGCCGAAGAGAATTGGATAAGAGGATATGAGCAGGGCCTTGAAGATCTAAAGTTTTTTGATGGTGAAGAGTAATGTCTGATAAGATGGCTAACTTTGTTAAGGATTCTTCCTTGAACTCAAGAAGAAATTCAAATCACCATATCTTGTTTGGTACAGTTGATATGTACATAATCAATCCTTTACCAAAAAACGTTGATGTCCTAACTGTCATTGAGAAGGTAGAGAAAATTATTCCACCTCACATAGCTCAAAAAACAGAAGGAATATACGTTGGTAACTTCAAGGAGTTTGAAGAAAAGCAAGTTAATGCGATGTACAAGGACGGCACTATCTATATTTCTAGTGATCAAGACGACAATGATGATATGATAGATGACATTATCCACGAGTTTGCTCACGCTGCTGAAGACATATACGCAAGAGAAATCTACGGAGACAACAAGATTCAGTCTGAATTCTTAGGTAAGAGAAAGAGACTAAGAGATACTTTAGACCAGTATGAATACCTTAGTGGGACAGATGTTTCCTTTCAAGAACTAGAGTTTACTAAAGAGCTAGATGATTTCTTGTACAATGATATTGGGTATGATAAGTTAGAAAACTTTTGTATGGGCCTATTCACAAGACCTTATGCTGTGACTAGTATCCGTGAATATTTTGCAACAGCATTTGAAGAATGCTTGCTTGGTGATGGAGAATATGTTAAGAAGTTAAGCCCCATAGCCTATGATAAGGTTATGTTGGTTTGTTCTGACGAGGTGTAATTTGGCGCATATTTCGTATTCTGAGTTAAGAAATTGGACAGAGTGTTCTTGGCGACACAAGCTGATGTACCTCGATAAGATTGAAACATTTCAGGGGACAGAGCATACGTGTTTTGGTACTGCTGTCCACGAAACAATTGAAAACATGCTCCTGGGTAAGATACAGGAGCCTTATAAACATTTTCATGAGACATTTACAAAAGAGCTGTCTGAAATCGGAATGGAAGAAGATTCAGAACTGGCATCTCAAATGAGAGATCAAGTGAATGGTATTTTTGAAGCTGTTGTCCCTTCTCTGGATGACTACTTTAGTGACAAAGGCGGTTGGTCACTTGTGTCCACCGAAGAGCCTCTGATGGAAGCTATCACAGAAACTAAGATAAAGGACTTTAATTTTAAGGGCTTTATTGATCTTGTTCTGAAAGATGGCAAAGGTCACTACCACGTTATTGATTGGAAAACCTGCTCATGGGGGTGGAATGCACGAAAAAAGAGTGACTCTCTTGTCGTCAGGCAGTTAGTCCTTTACAAGCATTATTACTCAAAGAAGCTAGGCTTAAATCCGAGAGCAGTGTCAACACACTTTGGACTTCTTAAGAGAACTGCTAAGAAAAATAGAGTTGAGTTGTTTAGAGTCACAAGTGGAGAAAGAAAAACGAAAAATTCACTTGACTTTCTAGACATGGCGTTATATAACATAACTAATCAAAGATATCTTAAGAACAGATTATCTTGTAAATATTGTCCGTTTCATGAAACGGAGCATTGTTCCTGAGGTTTAGATGACAAAGAAAATTAAGATCCTAACTTTATCGGATCATCCTATGTCACCTTCCGGAGTTGGCACTCAAACAAAATATTTTATTGAGGCACTTCTGAAGACTGGCAAGTTTCAGTTTATATGTCTTGGAGGAGCGGTAAAGCATAAAGACTACACTCCACAGAAGATAGCGCCATATGAAGAAGATTGGACGGTCATACCGATTGACGGCTATGGTGATGCCCAAAAGATCAGGTCAATCATCAGGAATGAGAAACCAGATATCCTATGGTTTATGACTGACCCACGATTTTACGAGTGGCTATGGTTTATTGAGAATGAGGTGCGCCCCATCATGCCTATGGTTTATTACCATGTGTGGGACAATCATCCAGCACCCTTTTTCAATAGGCCATTTTATTTATCAAACGACTTAATTGTCTCCATTTCAAAGGTTACACATGAAATTGTATCGGAAGCTGCGCCAGAAGTGGCGAACATTTACCACCCCCATGCGGTTGATCCTGCTATATTTAAGCCAGTTTCTCAGGAGGAGATAGACTCCATGAGGGAAAAGAACCTACAGGGCAATAAAGATAAGGTAGTGTTTTTCTGGAACAATAGGAACGCAAGAAGAAAGCAGAGTGGTTCTCTTGTTTTCTGGTTCAACGAGTGGGCCGAGAAGGTTGGTAGAGACAAGGTGTGCCTCATCATGCATACAGACCCGCATGATGTCCATGGACAACCCCTAGAGCACCTTATAGAGCGTCTTGGCAACGACGGTACAATCCTATTGTCAAATAAGAAAGTCCCACCAGAAATCTTAGCTAGTATGTATAACATGGTTGACTGTACTATAAATATTTCAGACGCTGAGGGGTTTGGACTAGCAACACTTGAGTCTCTTTCTTGCGGGACTCCAATCATTGTCAACATGACAGGAGGGCTGCAGGAGCAGGTGACAGATGGGGAGGACTGGTTCGGCGTAGGCATACAGCCTGCCTCTAAGGCAGTCATCGGCTCCCAGCAAGTTCCATACATCTACGAAGACAGGATTAGTAAGGAGGACTTCCATGCTGCCCTAGACCGTATCTACGAGATGTCAAGCTCTGAAAGAAAGCAGCTTGGGCTCAAGGGAAGGGAGCACGTAGAGAAAAACTACAGTTTTGAGAAGTATTGTCAGGGCTGGGTTGATATTATGCTAGAGGCATATGAGCAGCATGGCTCTTGGGAAGAGCGCGAAGGGTATAAATCTTGGGACTTTAGGGAGATAGTATGATTAAGAAAGTTTTAGTTAGAGGACCAGCACTAACGCAGTCAGGCTACGGCGAGCACACAAGATTTTTGCTTAGAGCCCTAAGGGGACAGCCAGAACAGTTTGACGTATATCTCATAGCTCTGAATTGGGGCCAAACGGGATGGCTTTCAGAGAACACTGAGGAGCGCCGATGGATGGATTCTCTTGTCATGAAAACTCATCAGTACGTGCAATCCGGTGGTCAGTTTGACATGTCAATACAAGTCTCCATCCCTAATGAATGGGAGAGACTAGCACCTTATAATGTTGGTGTAACTGCTGGCATTGAAACAACCAAGGTTGCCCCTATTTGGCTTGAGAAAGCAAATCAAATGGACAAGGTCATTACTATATCTGAGCACGCTAAGAGCGTCTTTGAAAATACGTCCTATCAGGGCATCAATAAAATGACTCAACAACCAATGACACTAAAGTGCGAGACTCCAATTGAGATTGTCCACTACCCTGTTAAGACTGTTGAGCATGCAGACCTAGGTATCGAGTTAGATTATGACTTCAACTATCTTCTTGTCTCTCAATGGGGGCCCAGAAAGAATATTGAGAACGCAATCAAGTGGTGGGTAGAAGAGAACTGGGATCAAGAAGTTGGGCTGATTATAAAAACATCCCAAAAGAACAACTCTATTATGGATAGAGAGCACGTTAGCAATAACCTGTCTAAGCTATTAAACGCATGCAGGCCAGAAGGGGCAAAGTGTAAAGTTTACCTTATTCACGGAGACCTTTCCGAGGACCAGATGCAGTCTCTCTACGTCCATAAGCAAATCAAGGCTCTGATTAACCTTAGTCATGGTGAGGGCTTTGGCCTGCCTATGTTCGACGCAGCACGACACGGACTTCCCGTTATTGCCCCTTCTTGGTCTGGGCAGTGCGACTTCTTGTACATTACATATCCCAATGGCAAGAGAAAGGCCATGTTTGCTGATGTAAACTACGACATAGCGCCTGTTCACGAAGCAGCCGTATGGGACGGGGTAGTCCAGAGAGACAGTATGTGGTGTTACCCACATGAGGGACATTACAAGATGCGCTTACGACAGACTAGAAAGAGTTGGGCCAAATGGAAGAAGAAAGCGAAGGAGCTACAGAGGTGGATTCTACAGCAGTTTGATTCTGACAAGCAGCATAAGCTTTTTGCGGATTCTGTTGCAATGCCTGAATTTGTGCCCCCACAAGTTGTTGTCAATGAGTAATATACTATTCATAGCGGACTTCTTTGCAGACCAGGTGCCTGGAGGGGGAGAGTTAAATAACAAAGTTTTGATAGAGAAGCTTTATAAGCGTGGCCACACTGTTCGTAGATTTAATAGCCACCTCGTTACACACATGGATTTGCTATACAATGAGAACATTATTGTTTCAAATTTTGTTAATCTCTCTGAAGAAAACAAAAAAGATCTACAAAATAGAAACTATATCATTTATGAGCACGATCACAAGTATCTCCCTGGTAGGAACCCAGGCATTTACCCAGAGTACCATGCCCCTAAAGAACATATTATCAATAGACAATTTTATGCAAATGCGAAGGCCGTTCTGTGCCAGAGCCAGTTTCATGCAAGCATAGCAAGAAAAAATCTTGAACTAGATAATATTGTAAGTTTAGGCGGTAATCTGTGGTCCGATGACCATTTGTCTATCTTAGAGGAAATCTGCAGAAATCCGCAAAGACAAAACAGACATGCAGTAATAATGTCGAATACTAAGCACAAGAATACTGCGAGAGCTATTGACTATTGTAGAACTCTTGGTTTGGAATATGATGTGATACCACCTTTAGAGCCCTCTACGTTCCTTAGGGAGCTTGGCGCTCGCTCTACACTAGTCTTCTTTCCTGGGACCCCTGAGACGCTGTCTAGGGTCGTCGTAGAGGCTAGGATGATGGGGATGGGTACAAAGACCACAAATAATATAGGAGCTATCCATGAAGAGTGGTTTTCGAAAAAAGGTCTTGACTTAATTGACTATATGCGTTATAAGCAAGAAGAAATAGTAAAAAATACTTTATCTTATTTAGATAACTAGGAGATTTTATGAATATTGGATTTATGGGCCTTGGTAAGCTTGGCCTGCCATGTGCTCTGGCTGCTGAAAGAGCAGGGCATACAATTTATGGATTTGACATAAGTGAAGAGGTAAAAAACATACTTGATACCAAAGCTCTTCCCTATAGAGAAGAGGGAGCGCAAGAGCTACTGGACAACCACAATATACAATGGTCCGATGTCCCAGAGTTGGTAAGAAACTCGGAAATCATATTTGTTCCAATCCAGACGCCGCACAACCCAAAGTATGAGGGTGTAACCAGACTCCCAGAGGAGCGGGTGGACTTTGATTATGAATGGCTAAAGTCTGGTATCAGAACTCTGTCTGAAGAGATAGAACGCCAAGGGCAGGACAAGATTGTAGTTATTATCTCTACTGTTCTTCCTGGTACGATAAGAAGAGAGATAAAACCACTTCTAAGCAAGCATGTCAAGCTTTGTTATAATCCATTCTTTATCGCAATGGGAACAACAATCAAGGATTTTACCAGTCCAGAGTTCGTCCTTTTCGGCATGGATGACGAAAAGGCATACGAGACAGCTTCAAAGTTTTATTCTACAATTCATGACAGGCCAGTGTATAAGTGTACAATAGAAGAAGCTGAGATGATAAAGGTTTCTTACAACACGTACATTACTATGAAGATTTGTCTTGCCAATACCATTATGGAAGTATCGCATAAGATGGACAACATCAACTGTGATAACGTCATGAGAGGTCTTTTCATGGCAAACGAGAGGCTGATTAGCACAAAGTACCTCCTAGGCGGGATGGGTGATGGCGGTGGCTGCCACCCAAGAGACAACATTGCTCTTAGTTGGCTAGCTAGGGAGATTGATCTTTCTTACGATTGGTATGAGAACTTGATGATTTGTCGCGAAAGACAAACAGATTGGTTGGCTGAGCTTGTAATCGATGCTCACGGCAGAACTGATCTTCCAATAGTAATTCTAGGGAAGTGCTTCAAGAAAGAGACAAACCTAACTGTAGGTAGCCCCTCAATTCTGCTCAAGAACATCTTAACAGAAGGCCGCTTCCCTGTAGAGATGTATGATCCCTGGGTTGACTCTGGAAACCCGCCACTACAGAGCCCAGCCGTATTCTTTATAGGCACGAATCATGATGTTTTTAAGGACTACGTATTCCCTCCGAATTCAGTGGTGATTGATCCTTGGGGTATGGACATTCCTAGCGCTCCAGATGTTACGTATATCGCAGTAGGAAGGGGCTAGTTATGAAGATTTCTGTGCTATGTCCAACAAGAAAAAGACCACAAAATATGCACAAGCTTTGTAGCTCACTGTATGATACTGCTGATAACCCCCAACAGATTGAACTAATTTTTTACATAGATAGTGATGATGAGCAATCAGTATCTATGTTCGATCTGCTGGATAGCAAGTATGAAAACATAAGCTACGTTTCCGGAGAAAGAATCGTACTAAGTCAGATGTGGAATGAGTGTTGGAAGGTTGCCAAGGGAGAAATTTATTTTCACTGCGGGGACGATATCATAATGAGAACTCAGGGGTGGGACACGCAAGTTGTGAATAAGTTTAACCAATACGAAGACCATATTATGTTTGTTCATGGTAACGACCTCTATCACCCCTTCCCAGGATTTGGTACGCATGGTTTTATTCACAAGAACTGGACTGATACAGTTGGCTACTTTGTGCCTCCTTATTTTTCAAGTGATTATAACGATACATGGCTAAACGAGGTGTCTGACATGATTATGAGGCATTTCTATGTTCCTATTATAACAGAACATATGCACTTTGTTGTTAATAAGAGCGAGATTGATGAAACACATAGAGACAGATTGATACGTCATAGAAACGATAACGTAGATGAGCTTTACCGCTCTTTGCGTTCTGAGAGAGTAAGGGATGCTGAAAAGCTCCAAGAATTTATTGATAATTTTGATGATGAAGGAGAAGAATAATGAGTGAAGATAAGAACATGCACCTTAGCGACCAGGCTATGGGTGCCTTAATGATGGCTCTACAGAAGTCCCTTCTAGAGCAATCTGATATAGTACCCGTCCTAAAGGGTTTCAAGTTCCGGCTTAGTGAGACTGGCTTGATGGTTATGAATCCACCAACAGTCAAATTAAATCAGGACTTTGGTGATGCCGAAGTATAATTATAGTTGTTCTGAATGCGGGAATGATTTTGAAGTATATCACTCTATGTTTGAAACCATAGAGCGATGTACTGTATGTGGAGCATCTGAAATAACTAGAAAGCCTAGTTCTTTCTTTGCTTCTGCAAACCCTAACAAGGCAGGGGCACTTGTCAAAGAGCACATTGAAGAGACAAAGAGAGAAGTAAGAGAAGAAAAAAGAAGATTAACCGAGGAGTACCATGATTGAAGCAATATTGGCGTTATCTCTGATAATAAATATACTATTATTTTGGTACACTAGGAATACTTTAAGCAATCTTCTATACCTATCTGAAAATCTTGGCTCTCTGTATGAGCTTGTGGACGATTTTGCAAACCACCTACAGGCTGTGTATGAGCTAGAGAGGTTCTATGGTGATCAGACACTTGGGAACCTTCTAGAGCATGCTAACGCTCTTAAACAGGTACTAGAGCAGTACGAAGAGATCTTCCTCCTGACAGAACCTATAGAAGAAGAAACACAGGAGGAGTCAGATGGCGAGGAAGAGGCGTAAGCGTACAAAAAATTTATATTTTACAAAAGAGCATGAAAATGCAATCATAGCTTATAACAATACAACAGACTCTAGAGAAAGAGCCCTATTGTACCGTACTTTTATACAGCCAGCTTTTAACGAGATGGTTGATAAAATTGTATTCACATACAAGTTTACGTCTCTTCCAAATATAGACGATCTCAGAGACGAGTGTAAAATATATCTTACTACCATATTAGGCAAGTATGATCCTGCAAAGGGGTCTAAAGCTTTTTCTTATTTTAGCGTCATTACCAAGAACTGGTTTATCCATAAAGTCAAGAAGACCAATAAAGAATCTAAGAGACAAATTGACCTTGAAGACCTCACAGCAGAAAACCAATTGCAGTTTGCATCAACTACTATCAAGTACGATGAGGAAAGGCAAAAAGAAGAATTTTGGAACCTACTATGGGAAGAAATAAGAGTCTGGGAGGACACCAGACTCAAGGACAGCGAAAGAAAGGTCCTTCAAGCAATTAAGATTTTACTGGAAGATAAAGATAATCCTAATCTAATTTTCAACAAAAAGGCTATTTATTTATATATTAGAGAACTCACGGGCCTAAACACTAAGCAAGTTGTTAACAACCTTAACAAATTAAGAACAAAGTATAAAGTCTTTAGGCACAGGTGGGACGAGGGGCAAATTTGAAAAAGCTAGATCACTACTTAGAAAAAGCTATATCAAATATCGAAGACGACAGAAAGATAACAAGAGACTTGCTCGATGATGTTGTACGTTATTTGAGCAAGGACGAGTCTAGACACAGAGAAGTGGGTTTAACCGCATCGAAGTATGTTGAGACGCTACAGAGATCAAATGAACAGCTTGTAAAGATAGCTGGCCTAATCCAGAAAAACCAATCTAAAGATGTTGGGCTATCTGACGAGGACAAGGAAGATATATTTAGCATGATCCAGGGTGATAAGTAATGACTCTAGAAGAAATCCTACAGAAAGCTCAGATCAATGCACTCAACGACAATACGAACTCAAGATTCGTATTGAAGAAGAACCGTTACACAGAGGGAACTTTTGAATCTGTTGCTGAGGCAATTGGAAAGATTTATTCTGATGCCCTGACCGATGATGGTCAAACTGATTACGAAGCAATATGCTTGGCCGCAATTGCAGATCCGACTGGTGAAATCCCTGGTGTCGAGGAAACAGATGAAAATAAATTTTTAGTAAAGGTACACGCAAGGGTACCAAAATTACATGCTAGTCTGCCAAAGCCAGATAGAGAATTTTGTGAGTCTAACAGGAATCTTGCTATCGCTATGCATCCAATATTTTATAGCTTGCAGAACAATAATACCATCCCCCAGCCCGGTAACCGCGTAAAAGTAAAGTTCTTTACTAATGGGCAAGGACAATACGGTGAATATCTTGGTATATTAGATCCAAAACAGATAGCAGCGTTAAAAGCACAAACATCTGCTAGAGAAGCAATGGAGTCTCCTGAATCCCCTGTTGTAACAAATGCGGAAGTTAGTAACCCCGCAGGAGGTGGTTCTAATGGCTAAAAATAAGGCAAGAAGTTTTAAAGGCTTTCCTGCCTCTAAAAAGAAACAACTAGAACAGCTAGACGAAGAAATACTAGCAAGAATGGCTTCTGGTGAAAAAGTTTTATTACCTGGTCAGGGAGGCACTGAACTAGAGGAGCCTCTTGTTGCATATGAACCTACAGAGGTTGAAGTGGTACTACCAAGGAAAGCAACTCACTGGGGAAGACATAGAATCGTATTTGGCAGAGATAGACACACGAGAGAGGGCCTTAGTGGCTATGGGGGCCGTGGAGCAACCGCAGCAGGGTCTATAGATATAGTTGTTGGCAGTGGTGGCCCAGAGCCTAAACACGGACAGATTGTTGGTCCCAACTTCTTTACTGATGCAGCAAGAATTTATCTTACGCAGCGTGGAGATATAGATAGATACTTTAATCTCCCGGAAGATATTCCGAATGCAATACTGCCCTCAGAAAACAGATCTGCCATAGGCATTAAGGCAGACGCGGTCAGAATTGTTGGTAGAGAGGGAGTAAGGATTTATACAAATGCTAGGACTTCTAATTCTGGCAAGCAATCTGAGACAAACTCGCAGGGAGGGGATATCCAATCAAAAAGTGGTATTCACCTTATTGCGAATATGGATGTAGGCACTGTCGATCCCTCAGGCTTTTCAGGGGCAGCAACACCCGCACAGATAGGCTCTGGCTACAACAAAGTACAGCCACTTGTTAAGGGAGATTTTCTTGTGGGATTTTTAGAAGACCTACTTGAGGAAATACAGAATTTGCAGAACGCCGTCGTGTCATTCGCCAATTATCAGATGCAATTTAATGCAAGTGTGGCAACACATACACACGAGGTTGCCACTGCCGCGCCCGCAGTTGCCTTGCCAGACTTCAAATCGTTAACTCCACAAGCAATAAAAAATATTATAGGTACAACTCAAGACACAACGGTTAAGACTGTTTTAGGTGAAATACAAACTAAAATACAAACTAACTATAACTGGTTAAAGCCTACTAGCCCCATTTACATCCTATCAAGGTATAATAAAACAAACTAGGAACAGAATATGCCAACATGTCCAGAAATTGCAATATTTGAAGGTGATCCATTTATCTTTTATGCTAGAAACTTAATCCATTCTTTTAAGTCAAAGTATGGAACAGAGAATCTCTCTAGACCTAGCGGAGATAAAAATCCTTTTGAAGATGGGACACAAGGTGGCGGAAATAGCAGTACGGGAAGTAGAAGCTGGAACTCTGTGGATGACGGTCAAAACAGAGCAGTAAGCAACGTAGACCCGAAAATAGGAATATGGAAAGGTGGAGATGCATGGAATAATCTTAACGTCGATCACGCCAGGAATATAACAAATTGGGATACGGCTCTCCCTTTTTATATAAAAGGGCCAAAATGGGATGCCTTTGACGATTATCAAACTGGACATTGGAAGAATACTACGGGGGCTAACGATGGTTGGCTTGACATAGCAGGTGGGCTAATAGTTCATCCGATGCTTCAACTAAGAGAAACTAGGTACACTGAGCAGGATAGAGGAGACATCCCTAGAAGGGATAACCCATGGACTAACTGGACATCGGGAAAACTAGAACTTAAAGATACTGCCTTGTTGTTAGAAGGATATTTGCAATTTGGCTTTATACTAGAAGTTTTAGCTGGGTTCTTGCATATTCATGATGAAAAGGGAGGAGAGTTTCTCAAGCCAGACATGGATCCATTTACGTGGAACCAAATGTTCTGGTACGGGTATGAGGTAAACGATCTATTAGGGTCGGAGGGTCATGGCGAAAGAACACAACTTGGCTTAGGATCTAGCAATTCTCTGTCAGGGGCAGGCTCAGATACGGGAGATAACTCCGTTTGGAACGGGGCCCTTAATCCCCCCTCATCCCCAGCCAGAGTGAGGTACATGCCAGTTGGTGGTGTAGGCCATACAGTTAGTTCTATTGATGATGAGGTAGATTTTATACAACCTAGAGGAAAAAACCTTGATGGCGATGGCCAATCTGGTGGCGCTATAAGTTCAACAGCGTTCCAGATACTGCACTATGCTCCGTCTGGCCATTCTGTTAAAATAGAGAATGCCGATTACAACGCCTTTTTATTCTGGCTGAAAAAGGCTCTTGAAATCTTAGATTCTGCAGGTTTAGGGCCGGTTGACGGAAGTGAATTTATATCTGAAGTTTTTTCCGGCGCAGGCCGCTCCCCTACATCCGTGGACGCTTGTAGCGGAAGCCCCCCTTACGGCGGATCTTTCACGGACGCTGAACTTACAACAAACGAATGTAATATAAAAATATTTAGAGCCATGGCAGACAGGCTTTATTTTGACGAAAACCCTCTTGTGGATACTCTGGATTATACGGTAACCAACTACTGGAATTCTTTTCTTGAGGCTCATAGCACTTCTATCTCCCTCTCTACCGAGGCGCTTAACGAAGCGATACTGCTTAGGGGGGCTGACGGCTATGGCTGCGAGGCAGTGGAGTTAGATTCTGAGCTGCCTACTCTTGGGCCTGGTAACGCTAACCCCGGACAGTGCAGAGACTTAGGTGACGGAGAGGAAGTATTTGTCGAGACGTACCAGAGCTGTATACCAAATCCAGATGCTGTAGTCCCAAACTGGCTAAACCAATCAGAAGATGAGCCATTTTTAAACCAGAAGACTTGTGAATATTCTATAGTTATGCTGGCGGATCCTCCAAGCTGCAGTGAAGAATACTTCAATACTTTTATCCCAGACGCTTTGAATAAGCTACTTGACTACTACAACAAGGAAGTTAATTCTGAATTTACAAATATTACAACTGGATTCCAAAGAACGTTATCATCTAGAGACGCCCTAACGAATGGCAGTGAAGGTCTGTACCTTGACGGACTCGCTTTTGTTGGAACCGCAAAGGTGAAGACATTCTATATCCCCCCTAGGCCAAAGGCAAAAACAAAAGTTTTGATTACGGTGTCTGCTGAAGAATTCAACAGGATACCAGAGAGGCAGCCAAAGGTTGAAGAGGGTACTCCTACCCCTGCTTATTCCTCCGGGGAACGCTCTTTTGTAGTCTTTAAGGCACAAGAGATGGAAGATATATTTGATAAAGTTAGTTATGCATTTGGGCTTTACGATAGGTTTTATGCCCAATGGCATCTCGACACAGGAAAGACTATAAAGGGCTTAAACTTTTCAACAGAATCCAAGAGGATTGAGAGCTTCTTTAAGGAGACTGACCTTCTGCTGAGAGAGTCGGGTTACGATATTAGAGACCTAGAGTGGATTGAGATTGGCTTTAGCCCAGAGTTTGCAGTCGAATACATAAAAGTGCAAAAAGAAAACTCTTCTCCAATCCAGATAGAAAAGGGCTTTAATTCATTTATAAATCGTTCTCCCATGAACGACAAGACAACTGCTGCTTATGTATCACAGCTACCTAACATGAAAAACGACTTGATGATTAGGGAAGCTGTATCTTGGTATGATATCCTAAACAAGTACAGATTTCCAGAGATTGAAGAGACTTACGGTCTAGACAACTCTTCACCAGTAGCAGATGGCAACGAGTCAATAAAGCAATTGGAGCAGGAGATCTGCGCTTCTGGGCTATCGAGCGGAGTGTTTGAGCCAAATCTATTTGGAAGCTCAATTCAAAGACAGAAGTGGGCGGAGAGCCAAATTAACGACATTAAGGGAGCACTACTATCTCAGTTTAGCTCAAACCCATGTGCCCTTGTTGATGGAAAGATTTTAGAGCATCAGGGTAGGACGGATTTCGCTCTTCAAATCACAGATATGACCCTAAAGGAATATCTAACAAGCGACAGATTTATCAATGACTTACCAGAGCTTTTGGTAAGAGGGCGATATAAAGAGTTAAGTGATTTATACGGAGGGATGCTAAACAATCTAGGAATGTGTGGCTTGATTGATCTTATCAAGGCTGCAGTTGATTGTATCTTAAACGCTCTTGGATATGACGACGCAATTACAATAATTGTTGGTGCAGCCGTAAAGGGTATGGATGATGAATTTATAGGAAAGTTTATTAATAATTTATCACCCGAGGCGCAGGAAGTAATTATAGCTTCCATAAATGAAGTCGCGCCGCAGCTGCTTCCTTTCTTGGCCGGCTTTGTCACTGTCACGGTCCTAGATGATGGCGGGGCCGTCATAGAGCCAGTATACGACAGGCAGAGCAGCTACACTAGTAAAGACGTTCCACTAGGCTCTTTGGGAGACCAGGCTGTTGTTGGTGTAACAAGAACGCCAGGGTCTGTAACGACTGAGTTATCTTTAAGTGATCCACCTGCCCAAGTTGGATCATTGGGTAGAGAACAAAGAGCAGCAACTCCGCAAGACTATGGACAACTAAAAGATGTAATCTACGATCTTGTTGTCAACGACTTGTTAAATCTAGATGAAATATTAAATGTCTTGAACAACCTTCCTGGTGCTGGAATTGCAATCAACATCTTGCAGAAGATAGATAAGTTCTGTATTGCGCCTCCGCTCTTTTACCCACCGCTAAAAGAATTCATTAAATTACCTGGGGTTAATATAGATTTCTGCGAACTTCAGGCTTCCATTACAATCCCTGTCTTGCCTAAGATAAGGTTCAATAGTATTTCTAAAACACTAATTGATAATGCGTTAAGGGTTCTAGAGGAGCTTCTTATTCGCCTGCTCATCCTTATCCTAAAGAAAATATTGGAAATTATAGCAGAAGAGCTTTGTAAGACTAGGAGAGGACCAGATCCGCTCAACCTACGAGACGCCCTAAAGGCTAATCTATGTGGCAATGCTGATATCGACCCTGAGCTTGTAGACGGCGCTCTGACAGATCTTCTAGCCAATAGGGGGTGCTACACCGATGCGGTCGCTATGGGCCGCTTAGTGGACAATGTAGCGGCTGTGGTAACACAGTGTGAGCTTGTTGATCTTATAAACGGAGAGGGATCTGACAACCTTTACGACCTTATAGTGGAAATTGTTAGAACTGATCCCGTTACAGCAACACTAACAGAATGCCTATTTGACAGAGATTCGGTACATGAATTCTTCAAAGCGATAGGTGTCTTTGTCGATCTTGAGCAGCTTTGTATCCAGAACCCAACAAACCTACCTGTTTCTAGAGAAGTTTGTGATAATCTGGGCCTCCTTAACGTATTCCGTGCTACGAGAGCAGAAGCGTTACGCGCTAAGGGAGTTGATGAGGGATGCATCGAGGATCAGCTATGCGTGCTAAGAGATCAGACTGTAGCCGACCTAGAAGACCTCATGAGCTTGCTACAAGCTGGCATCTTCAACAGTGTGCTTCCGGATATCATGAAGGACCCAACTAGTGACAAGCCAGGTCTTCTACCCTCCGAAATGCCGATGGACACAATCGCACTAGAGAATATATACAATAACGTTTTTGATACAATGTCCCTGTCTTTTACCGAGGATATTATTGGTAAAAGAGGGTTTTTAAACATGGTTCTGGCTGACTCTAGAGGCAGAGGATATAGACAGCACCTAGGATTCCAGAATTCTATCCTGGGGCCATCCGTTCTAAATATATATGGCTCTCGTGGCACCAGAGCTTATCCACCGAGAGATGAGTGGGGAGACGGCGCAGGATCCCCCAAGGACCACAATAGTTGGGTAACAGGGCCAAGAGAATTTACAGAAGGTAATTTGTGGAAGCTACCATTCTTATTTAACCCTCTATCCTCAACAGGCGACGGCGAAACAGAAGAAAATACCGGAAACAATTCTGATGGAGACGAAATTTCTGGTAGGGCACCAGCATTAGGCGGCCTACCAGATAAGGTTGCAGGGCATTTACAAGATAGCCTGATAACGCTAAGCGCCCCTTACAGCGTGGACTCAGGATATACTACTAACTTATTCTGGTTTGATTATGACAACCCAGATACCATGCAATTTACATTTAGTTTTGATTATTGGACGACCCCACCTGAGGGACAACTACATTCTTGGGACGGGCATAGATTAAGAATAAATATGAAGAACGAAAACTGGAAAGACGAAGGTGGCGACCCATACGAGGAAGTAATAGCATTTTTCAACGTTGTGTCCTCCGTAGACGATACAGTCTCAGACTTTAAGAGCAACATATTGAGTGAGTATTACATTGATGGTTCATCTAGTCCAGATTCTACTTTCCAAGCTCTTGTCCAGAATAGTGTTTATACTACCTTGGGGCAGCCAGATACACCTAGGGGTGACGCGGCTGGAACACCTGAATTTGAAACAAGATACGGCTCTGTTGAGGCTCCTATGGTTACCGGGTTTGAAAAGACAAGCCAGAGAATTCTAGAGGGCTTGGCCGAACTGGTTGCTGCGGAGGACAGTGATGACTCTCCGTTTGTCTATGGCTTTGACGCCACTAAACCACCGATTATAAAATACTTCCACGAAGAGGAGTTTGGCGGTGATATTGGGGCTGCCGTTGAAAGATACGGTGGCTCTGAAGGAAATCCTCCTTTCTATCTTAAGCAGCCGATGAACAAGGGCTATCTAAGAATAGCACAGAAAATTATTCCTGAGTTTAACCCCTGCGAGGACAGCAACGATGTCGTCACATTCCCAGACTTCTCGTCACTAAAATCTGTATGTTCTGAATTTAGTTCTCAAATTCCCATGGATGAAAGGGCTGGCCTTAAGGTCAAGGGTGTAAGCGAAGGCAGAGAACTACCTTTTGATAGGCACCTTTCGAAGGCTTCTCTAGGTATAATTGAAGGCACAATATACGCTACAATAAGAACTTATGTTGTCGAAGTTTTAATGAAGAGTCTCCCAGTTTTGCAATACCTGGCGCTATCAGAATTTAACTATGGCGATATGTTATCTGAATTTGTGATAGACAAGATGGAGCAGGGTATGAAAGACGTGGGTCGTGGCAAACGCTTTGTTCCAAAATACGAAGATTATTGGTGGCTGTTCTTAGAGCAAGTTGTTCAAAACTTTGGTATAAAAGTTAATCAAGGTATTATAACAGATGTTACACCTGAGGAGCAAGAAGCCCTAGATTTTATTAACCAGTTTGTAGAGGATAACTGGGTTTACATTCCTCCTGGGTTGGTTACTGGTTTAAGCTCTGCAAGAAGGCTTGCTAAGCGTAGGAAAGAAAACTGGGATAGTATTTTTGAAAGCACAACCGGGATTAATCCGACTACTGGTTTACCAGAAGCTATCGAGTCGCCTGTTATATCGCGCTGCAAGACTATACTTAGACGCTACATTCGTGACGAGTATGCAAGGACAACAGAAATATTCTCAGAAAGCATCAATCCTGAATTCAGTGATATTAACGATGTTATTTTGAAGAGCCCAACCATTGTTCGTGGTTCTATTGGAACGACAGAAGAAGGCCCGTATGACGTGCCAAATGCTGCTTATTATGAGTCTCTTGCCGCTGATGTGTCTGCTGCTATCCATCCATATGATTTACCAAGCATTTTAATTGGCAATTCCAATGCCCCATTCGTTCTTGAGAGGTACCTAGTTTCCAAGGGCTCCACAGACACGGCTAATACTTTCAAGCTTTTCGGGTTTGTCTCCAATATCTTCGACGCCCAGACAGCTTACACAGGCGAAGTTCTAGCAGAAGACGAGGTATACTTTGGATTAAGAATCAGCTTTGTTCCAAGTGCAGCTAGGGTTTCAAGCCTTACAGACAAGATGTCGGATGCTCTGTCAGATGTACCAAATGAAACTGGCTACACCCACAAGGCATTTAGCGATATATATAAGAATGTAATTCCATTGGCATCGGCAGAGATACAGTTAACAGCCGATGCTTACGAGGCGGGCCTTTATAATGATTATTTACAAGATTTGGTATGCTTGTTAGTTGAAACGCCAGAATACAGAACCTTGTTTGAGCATTGTTATCCCATGCCGAAATACATGGACTTACTCGCTCTTTACTGCGCGAACACATTTGTGCCCTCCCTTGCCAGAGTCGAAGATGGGTGGGCTGCGACGGCAAACGACAACCAAAGAGGTGGTGGTCGCTGGATCGGCCTAGGGAAGAATGGAGGTATGAACACTTGGCGTGGTAACGAGGGGATGAGAAACTCCTTCAAAAATACAAAATTAGTGGCCAGACAGACATTAGAAGCTGCTTGTTATACTAGTTACGATTACAGGGATAAGGACTACATGAATCCATCTGAGGTTTACATTGACAACTTAGGCTCTAATTCAGACCTGAACCCAGGGCTTAAGTGGTGGCAATGGAGTTCCTTGAGACCTGCACCTTGTAAGAATGGAGATGACTAGCAATGTCAGGGTTTTCGCCAAAGCTGCCACTGAGTCTAGATCCGGATGACGGGTATGCTTTAACAAAAAGCTTGAAAGAAGTTGCAAAACAAAACTTCAAGCATCTAATTCTGACTAGTCCTGGGGAAAGGATTATGGACCCAGAGTTTGGAGTTGGTATCCGCTCTTACCTTTTTGAAAACAACGGTCCATCCACATACGGACAGATAGAGGCTAGAATTAGGGAGCAAACCCAAAAGTATCTACCGTACATTCAGATAGATCAAATTAGCTTTGGGAATACCGAAACTAACCCAAATATATCTGAGAACTTTCTTAGCGTAAGGATCTCTTATATAATAAGGAGATTGGCAGTTGCCGATTCTCTAGAAATCCCATTAAATTAAATAACAATACTATTTAATAGAGATCAGGAGTAGTTTAATGCCAGCACGTAAGACTCCAATTAAGTATACGAGTAGAGAGTTCGATAGTATAAAGAATGATCTGATAGAGCACGCAAAGAGGTACTATCCGGATACATTTAAAGATTTCAACGAAGCTTCTTTTGGAGCTTTAATGTTGGACACAGTTGCATACATAGGCGACATACTATCGTTTTACCTGGACTACCAAGTTAATGAGTCTTACTTGGATTCTGCAATTGAGTACAACAATGTCATTAGGCTCTCTAGGCAGATGGGGTACAAGTATCAAGCCAACCCGTCTTCCTACGGTTCAGTCGCAATTTACGTTATCGTACCAGCCTCTACATCTGGTCTTGGACCAGATACTTCCTATCTACCGCTGTTGAGAAAGGGGACACAACTTTCTTCTACTTCTGGAAATACTTTCATGTTGGACGAAGAAGTGCGCTTTGACGACCCCTCAAATGAGATTGTTGCTGCAAGAACCGATAGTTCTACCGGCCTGCCAACTCATTACGCGATCAGGTCTTACGGAAGGATTGTGTCAGGCGTGTTTAACGTAGAAACAATTAGTGTAGGATCGTTTGAGAGATTCAAGAGGATAAAACTGGATTCAAACAATGTCTCAGAGATTGTGTCGGTAGTCGATTCCGAGGGAAATGAGTACTTAGAAGTTGAACACCTATCACAGAACACAGTCTATAAAGAAGTTGTCAACAAGGGCGATAACAAAAATACCGTTCCATCTCTCTTAAGGCCACTTATAGTGCCACGAAGATTTGTCATTGAGCGTGAGCAGAATTCTGTTTTCTTGCAGTTTGGGTACGGAGGCCCAGCAGAAATTAGGACACCATCTGTTGCGGAACCTAAGAACGTAGTACTTCAACTCAATGGTCGCGACTATGTAACAGATAAATCTTTTGATCCTTATAAATTATTAAATACCGATAAGTTCGGTATTGCGCCTGCAAATACCACTTTAACAATTACTTATAGAACGAATACAGCAGCGAATGTCAACGCAGCTGCTGGATCTGTCACGAAGGTTGTTAATCCAATTGTCCAGTTTTCTGATAGAGCATCGTTATCTGATTCTAAGGTCGCTGATATTCTTTCTTCTTTTGAATCTTACAATGACGAAGCTATTACTGGTGATACACGCTTGCCGACCTCTGAAGAAATACGAAGAAGAACAATTGATCATTTTGCGACACAAAACCGTGCGGTTACTCAATTAGATTATGAGGCCCTAGTCTACTCGATGCCAGAAAGGTTTGGATCTATCAAGAGATGTAGAGTGATTAGAGACCCAGATTCACTTCGTAGAAATCTGAACTTGTATGTGATATCTGAAGATTCTAGGGGAAAGCTCACACAAACCAACACAACTATCAAAGAAAATGTAAAGGTGTGGCTAAACAGAAATAAAATGATTAGTGACACGATTGACATTCTAGACGCCAAGATTGTAAATATCGGCATTGATTTTGAAGTAATTGTAGATGAGGAATCCAACAAGTTCCAAATCCTTGCAGATTGTAACACCGCAGTAAAAGAACTCTTTACTGTAACTCCTTACATAGGGGAACCCGTATACATGACAGATATCTTCAGCGCTCTTAATAAAGTTAAGGGTGTTGTCGATGCAAAGCGCGTCAACGTCGTTAGGAAACTGGGAACGAACTACTCCTCAGTCAGGTTCAGTATTGACGAAGCTACCTCTGCGGACGGAAGGTATATCTCAGTTCCGCAGAATGTAATTGTAGAGATAAAATTCCCAGACACAGACATCAAGGGAGCGATTTCGTAATGGCAATTAAAAGATATTTTGCTTCAAAAGATAACACTATCACAAATGCCTTTAAGTCAAACCTGACGACAAGAGGTACTAGTGCGAACATGGGCCTGTCGGACATACTAGAGGTGTTTTCTATTTATGGACAAGCTTCCTCCTCTTCTGGCTTATCCTCAGAACTTTCTAGAGTTTTGATAGAGTTCGACACAACAGACATAGCCGCTGACAGGGCGGCTGGTGATGTTCCTGCAAGTGGAAGTGTCAGCTTTTTCCTCAAGATGTATAACGCCAAACACGGACAGACGCTACCCAAGAATTATTACATGGAGGTTAAGGCTGTCACTGGCTCTACCGCCTGGGAAGAAGGTTTTGGCCTAGACATGGAAGGCTACACGGACTCGACAGCTGGGAGCACAGGCTCCAATTGGCTTAGCGCCTCAGCGGCAGACGCAGATGGTTGGTCTACGGCTGGTGGTGATTATTCAAACCCAGATACAGACACTTCTTCTTCATTCACCCAATACTTTGACACTGGGGTGGAAGATTTAGAAATAGACGTAACAACACTGGTTGAGCAGTGGCTAGATAGTAGTGGCAATGTTTTGGGTTCTAAAAACAACTATGGCGTTGGTGTCATGCTTTCCTCTAGTCACGAATCAGAGTCTAGATCTTTTTATACTAAAAAGTTCTTTGCTCGCGGCTCAGAGTTCTTTTTTAAGCGCCCTGTCCTTGAGGCACGCTGGGACTCTAGAGACTTAGACAATAGAGGTAACTTCATTTACTCAAGCTCGCTTGCGACGGCAGACGAAAACCTAAATAAGATTTACCTCTACAATTATTTCAGAGGGCAGTTAAGAAACATTCCTGGCATCGGTACAGGAAACATTTATGTAAGCTTTTTCTCTGGCTCATCGGATGACTCGGCACCGTCAGGCAGTGCGCTTGAACTTGTAGTGGACGGCACACACGTTACCGACAACAGCCGTAATAAGGTCGTGACGGGCTCTCACTATTCTACGGGCATCTACACCGCCAGCGTGGCCTTGACCGCTGCTGCGACCCCCCTAGAGACTGTGTATGATGTATGGTTCCAAGGTGGGGACTCAATAGCCGATGCCTCGCAGGCCACAGTCCAGTTCCACACCGGAACAATAAAGCCTGAGACGCTTGACTCATACGAGATCGCGCCGTCTGATGAATATGTGACAAATATTACAAACCTTAAACAAGAATACTCCAGAAAAGAAACAGCCAGGTTTAGAGTTTATACAAGACAAAAGAATTGGTCTCCTACTATTTATAACGTGGCTTCTACAGAGATAGAGAGCTACCCAATTGAAAGTGGGTCTTATAAGGTGTATCGCGTAATCGATGATTTAGACGTAATTCCTTATGGAACAGGAAGCGACTTACATACCGCGATGAGTTACGACCTTTCTGGTAACTACTTTGATTTGGACATGTCCATGCTAGAAGCTGGGTACATGTATGGTATTAAGTTTACCTATTTCAACAACTCAAATAATGATTGGGTTGAGCAGCCGGAAGTATTTAAGTTTAGGGTTGAAGAATGAGTACAAAGAATCTTTTCGACAAAGGAAAGTCCTATAAAACACTTTCTTCTGTAGATCCTGCCACTCTTGGGCTGGATGCAGAGTCGTATAGAAATATACAAGCACAGAATGTCGATAAAGACCGCTTTATACCAAATGTTGACTTTTCGTCTGCTTCCAACTTTGTGGTGTATGGCTCAGCCAAGAAATACTATGAGAGTGCGTTTGACAGAATTAGAGATGAGTTCCCTTACGACGGGTCAAGCGCAGAGAAGCAGGAATTCTTTAATAGCTCATCATACCTAGATTTATACATCTACGATCAGGAATATCCAAAAAGCACTGGATACGCTATCTTTTCTGCTGATGGATGGGGTACTCAATCAAGTGAAACAGTTGGGTGGGGCGTATCTGGCGATCTAGAGTACATTGAATTCTACGGTGGCCCCCACACAGCTTCGAACGGTATGGTAAATAAAACAATCCATTCCGAGTTCTCAGCTTCAAACATTTATGACACAGATATCTACGACACTGAAGGTGTCCTTTCACTGGGCCAGGAAGGTACCAGGGAGTCAAACTTAAAGTTTAGTTGGCCTAAGGGACAGACTATTGAGTTTTGGCTCAAGAAGGACGAGTTTATAGACACCTTGACAGAAAAAGAAGTTATCTTCGATCTTTGGAATGGTGAGGCTTCTGGCAGTGACTCCTATGGTAGATTAACAATCTACTTGACTGCTTCGTCTACGCCCATGAGAATGAACGTAATGTCTGGTACAACTGGGCTTGCAGATGTAAATCTAGATACGGGGCTAACCGATTCTACCTTGGCTAACGGAGATTGGCGTCACTATGCCTTGGCCTTTAAGAGCGGCTCTTCCCAGGCAGAGATTAAAGTTTATGTAGACGGCAGCCCAGTCAGCACCTTGAACTCTGCTTTAAATTTTCAAGAAGTCACTGGTGCATTGAGAGCAAGGATTGGTGCCCTCACTTCCACGCCGTCAGGTAATGCGTATCATGGAATTGACCTTGCAGGTGCGGGTAAGCTAAGTGCGTCTGTGGACGAATTCCGCTACTGGAAGGTTCAGAGGAGCCACGAAGAGGTAAGCAAGAACTATTTTAGGCATGTTGATGGCGGCACAAACACCGACATTTCCAACACAGAGCTTGGTGTTTACTTCAAGTTCAATGAAGGTATCACCACAAACTCAACTACTGATTCGACCGTGCTTGACTACTCTGGACGTATAACAAACGGAACTTGGGTTGGGTACCCAAGTAGTAACGCTAGGAACACCGGTTCTGCCATAGTTTCTGCGAGTGCCTCTGATAGAGAGGTTGAAGACCCAATTATCCACTCGAACCACCCAGACGTAACATCAAAAAGAAGTGCCCTGTCTCTTAGCGGATCTTCATATGATTACCAAAATAACTCATCAATATATTACACTTTACCATCTTGGATAATTGAGCAAGAAGAAGAGGAAGGTGGCGAGTTACTAAATTTAACGCAGATCATCGGCAGTTATTTTGATACGCTACACTCACAGATTTCTGAGGTTCCAAAGCTAAAGAACATTAGTTACGCAAGCTCTAGTCACAAACCATATCCGTTTTCTGGGCGTCTTCTAGAATCTAACGGACTCTTCGCACCAGAGATTTTTGTAGATGCATCTGTACTAGAGCAGTTCAAGGACCAGAGCGAAACAGAGCTTTATGAAAAAGACATCGCAGAAATAAAAAATCTTATTTATCAAAACATATACAACAATCTAGTTTACATATACAAATCAAAGGGCACAGAGAAGTCCTTTAGAAACATCATCCGTTGTTATGGAGTTGATGATGAGTTAATTAAGATTAACCTTTACGGTAACAATGTCACACATAAGCTGCGTGACAATTTTAGAAGCTCTATCACAAAAAGAAGATTTGCTGACTTCAACCATCCAGACCGCTTTGAGGCCACAGTCACCCACCAGACTTCAAGTACAAATGCAAATACTCTAGATGTAACTTACATTTCGTGCTCTTCGAACCCCTCGACAGCTGAAGTAGAGGTCATATTCCCTAAGAAGTTTGAGCCAAGCGATGCAAAATACTTCTCAACAAACTTTTTAAGCTCCTCTATATTTGGGTACCACAGGGTAAAGACTTCCAACAGTTTGCAAGACTTTTCTGGTTACGCAGCCTCGACAGACCGCAGCTTGCAGGTGTACGCAGTCAGGACATACTCTGGTTCTAATGATGCTTACTTTGTTCTGGAGAATCCTGCACAGTCAATATTCGTCACAAGTAGTGTGTATGAAAACATTTATGACGATACAAAGTGGAATCTTGCTGTAAGAACTTACCTCGACAAGAAGGAATCAGCCGAGAAGGTGTCAGGCTCTTCCGGCACGTCGGGTGAGTCAGACATAATTGTTGAACTTTACGGCGTGAATGTCGAGCTTGGAGTCGTCAAGAATCAGTTTAGTATTACCGCATCAGTAGCACAAAACAGTACAAACAACGGCTATTTAAGTAATCCAAGAAGGTACTACTTTGGAGCACACAGAACGAACTTTACTGGTTCCTTAATTAACGAGTCAGATCTGAAGATAACTTCCCTTAGACACTGGAACACATTTCTAGATAATAACGAAATCATATCGCACGCCAAGAACACAAATGCTCATGGTGTCTTAAGGCCATACGAAAGTGCATATGTCTACGACACTGATCTAGAGGGCAGTAGAATACCAAGAATTGAGACCCTTGCACTCCATTGGAACTTGGACGACGTAAGCCAATCTGACTCCAACGGAGAGTTTTTAGTCAACGACTTTTCTTCTGGGTCAATTGGAAAGAGGAGCAGGTATCCGGGTGACTTCGGGCATTCTGTTGGTAACCAGTACACTGGGCGTGGCTTCTTTTTCCCTGCAAGCGCAACAAGCTCAATTGCCGTTGAATATGTCCAGACAGCTGTGCAAAACCCTCCTGAGGTCATTACAAGCTACGACATGACCAACATCCTTGAATTTGACGATGAGACATTTACAAGAGATAGTAGGACTGTAAACCACTTCTTTGCCATAGAAAAGAGCATGTACCAGACAATTTCTGAAGAGATGCTAAACATGTTCTCTACAATTGTTGGGTTTAATAACCTAATTGGAGAGCCTGTCAATAAATACCGCCAAGAATACAAGGACTTACGCAAGCTAAGAAGTTTGTTTTTCGAAAATGTAGAAAACACTCCTGATCTTGATAAGTACGTTGACTTTTATCGATGGATCGACTCATCATTATCAATCATTTTACGACAGTTCATTCCTGCTTCTGCTAACACATCTGAAGATGTTCGGACTATGATTGAGAGCCACGTACTGGAAAGACCTAAGTATCATGCAAAGTTCCCAACTATAGACCTTAAGGCAAGGACCCCAATGACGGCCCTTGAGGTTTCTGGTAAGGCTGGGGGAGTTTTTGAACTCTTGCCTGAAGATATTGAAAATTGGAGACACGCTCATGCTCCTGTGTCTAATTTAGAGTCTGACAACACTGTTTACTGGAAATATGCTGAAGCAACTCACCCTGTCCTATCTTCAAGTGATGATGGAGTCAACCAGACAAGGGCTGCAATTATACAAAGTAAAGTGTCTGATAGGGCGAGGAGAAGAGGAACGCCCGTAAAGATATCTTTTGAGGCAGACTCCGAGGACAAGACATCAAGATTTGGAACTGGTAGGAAGGTTATTCACGGTGGCACCAATCTTCCCCAAACAACAAGACCTGGTGCTTTTATCGACAAGTACACAGAAAATTACGGTACCGTCGTAACTACCGCCACGAGAGAAAGCGATTCAATTAGAGACATAGATGATGTAATTCATCCTATGCATAAAAAATACTTTACCTATTCAGCGGATAATGCATTTGATGGTATAAAAGCGCAAAACTATCTTCCATTCAGGTATCTAAGTGGCAGCTTAGACACCGGCTACAACACCACCTTTACTGATTTCCAGGCTGTCAATATACACTCATTTGAATCTTACCACTTGGGTGGAGAAATCCCAATGCAAACTCCGTTTACTGAAAAGTTTGTAGGAGGATTTTTGTCAAGGCATCAAGGCATATCGGATGGTACTGACGATGCTTCAAATAGAGCAGAAAGCTTTTATGTTGGCCAAACTGCGACAGCCCTTAGATTCCGAGGTTTAGATGAGGCAGGCCAATGGCCTCGCGCAACAAGACCATACTCTGTCTTTACAAGAAATGTAAAAGTCAAAAGACCAGTTAACATCGAAAACCTACAGATAACCACTGGTAGTGAGACTCTAGGAAACTACACGAACATTAGAGAGGTAGTACAAGTATCGGGAAGAGCAAGTGGAGATTCGCAGTTCGTAAGAAACGAAGGTGTAGTTGTAAGCAACATTACGTCTAGCTTAATAACGGGGATTGTCGATACCGAGGTGCAATTCTTGTCTAGTTCTGCTCACATGATGACTACAAGATTTTCATCACCCGGAGGCCCAGATACTGCACACGGGGCTTTAGATACGGCAACAACACAGTTTAGTGTTTACAATGCCCTTCCATACAGAAATCTATTAGTAAGAAACCCTCTTAGGGTCTTACTGTCGGCCTCTTCAGCACAGTTTGGCTTCAAAGACGGTGTATCACCAGCCGTAGATGATTATTCTGGGGTTGCAAACTACTTTAAGGTCAACAGAAATACACTTAACAGGATAGAATACAGTAACGAATTTGTTGGGGATCTAGGGACGGTAGCCACCGCATCTGTACGAGACAACGCCTTTGTCACTAAGCCGATACCACAGAGCGACTTGCAGTATACTTGGCTCACCTCATCCTACGAGTCAACTCCTGTCGGAGGCACTCGTGCTAGCGGTAGAACCATGCTTGGCTATGCTCCAAGAGATTTTGAGGTCTCCACTTCTGCCGGCTATGAAAACGCAATTACATTTAATGCACAAAGTGAGTATTCAGCAAGCGCTACAGCAGGATTGGTTGATTCACCTTCAAGACTAAGTATTATAATACGAGACCCGGTCTCTGCATCGGCACAAGTTTTAGGCTTCCCTCTAGGGACGGCTGTTGGACAAATAGACAGCCCGTATGTTAAGGTAGATGTTGATGCAGACCAATCCATAGGATTCTTGCCTGATGCTGGCGGTGATGGTGTCCTAGGCGGCGTCTCACCAGCTATTTTCTACAACCGTGGCTATGTCTACGGTTACAGCACATGGAAGCAAATAAGAGGGTATGAGCACCCTGTTGCGCAAACGCTCAGGGAAAGCCATATTATTTCTTCCCTAAGCTCTGACAAACAAAGCTATACGACTGATGGTCGAGTCTTGCCAGCCCAGAGGTATGGCTCCTTCAAACAATTCAGGGAATCACCAATTATTTCAAAGTATAAGCCACTAGTACAGATGCTTGACGAATACGATATCGTCTCAACATATGGAAACAATTTAAGCTTTTTCTCAAGCTATGAGCTTAATGAGAGACAGGAACTATCAAGAGAAGTTTCTGACGTTTATAGCAGTACAAAGAGGCTGTATGGAGAATATGGTTTTGCTGGACTGACTTATGAAGAAACTGTATACCCATCCGAGAGAAATGTTTACGATAACAGAATTCGTCAACGCGAGGGTTATACAATTGATTTTTGGCACTCTGATAGAGCAACAAGAACTTCAAACAGGACTGATAAGGTTAGCCTTGGCGGCTTTGACAAATACAGTATTTGGGCGATGGATGGCATTTACAATAGCACTACTGGTGTTGAGTTGGAGAACGCTGAGTCAAGTGTGAAAGCTGAAAACCACGAAGAAGGCGATGCTTCCACCACAGGAGAGCTTCAAAACTATTCTACCCAAGGCCACTTTGGTACAAAAACAGCTATTACGGCTTCTGCCCTTTACGCACATAAACACTTTGTCGCAACAAGTGCTTCAGTCGTTGCTCCATCGGGACTTGTCGCTATAAATGCTGCAAATGCCGCTGGATTAACGTTTGGGAACATTGGCATTGGCGGAGGTAACGCAAAATGGCAAACTGGTGAAATGGCTGGTAGAATTGTGAACGGTGTGTTTGTCACTGGCTCTAGCGAAAGATCAAACCCTGCTTACGATACTTACGCGGACTACGCGGAGGAAATAAGGGTTCACGGCAAAGACTACTCGGTTGTACCAGAGTTTAGAATAAGCGATCACATAGCCTACTACATGTCATCAGGAGATTTTCTTACAGAAAACACTGGAGCGTTTGACATCTTCGGAGCCACAGAGTCAACTGACTTCCCTACGAACAGTAAGTTTGAAGAATTCTACAATGTCTATTCTAATTCAGATTTCTTAAAATACTTTGATCTAGTTGAAGAAGAACACGCAGAGTTAACAGATGGTAGAAAGATAACACTTACCTGTAATGCTCTTATGAAGTTCTTGCCGTATAACGGTTTCTACCCAGCGGAAAGAACATTACAGATGGCTACTCAGTTCTCTTCTTCCTACGCCGATTTCGTTACCTACACGGGCACTGACTCGTCGCTTGAGAATGCAAAGATTAGGCCATTCTTAGAGACAATGTTTGCCCCTGGGATCGTATACAACTCCATCAAATCAGGGATTGGAGTTCCGTACCCTGTTCTGACAAGCAGCTACGAGGTACAGACTCTTGACGGCACTTATTATGCTATAAGCGCGAGTGATGCAAGCAACCCATTCCAGCACATAGCGTTTGAAGCGGCAGTGGAGCCAGAAAAGTACCTGGCCAACATACCAATAGTAGATGCTCAGCCTCACCCATCGGCATCGCTGAACATAACTGCTTCTTGGGGTGGCAGGGGCGATCCTCTATACAGAATGATGGCTAGTAACTTCTTTGGAGAATGCCCAGAGTTCTTCTTACCAAACGGTAACATGACAACAATCACTTCTTTGCCTGAGAGTGACCCAAGGTTTGGCAATGCTGTGTCGGGCAATGTTTACTGCGCCAGAATCAAAATGTACCGCAGCATGAACATTAATAGGACTTCGCCCACTGACTATGAAATACCTCAGGATAATCCTACACAAACAGACCTTCATGAAACATTCACGATGTACAGTAGACCATCGGCCTTTTACCATTCAGTAAGTGGCAGGAATGCTTTGACAGCTAATACTGACCACGACGGTACGTATGCTCAGAGGATGATGGACAGCTACAATGGGTATAACTGGGTCGCCACTCCACCCTACTATCACGGAGAAGCTTGGGTAGACATTCAGTTTACTGCAACGGAAACAAAGAAATATAAGCTAGAAGAGATATTGGGCAACATAGATGGAACTTTTGATATAAGATTCGATAGAAATGAAAGTTTTGGAAACAATGGCGGCTACTATCAAAACGCTGCTAATGGAATACGCACAAATATCTTGAATCTCACCGACGTTCTGATTACAGATGGCAGGGCCAGAGTGAAATCAGTAACCTATGACCCGGTAACCGGGGAGGCTGTAGAGGTAAGCGACGACCCAACGGCTAGCCACGTAAGCATGGTCATCCAACCAAAATGGGAAACGCCTATGTTCAACTTTGCCTCTTCGTCAGTTGACCTGGTTTCTAACCTTTCTGTTCCTACGTATGCTTCAGAGTCTGTGCCAAGGGGAATGTGGCACCAATTTGGGTTGCCACCAGAGACACCAGAAAAGGGTATCTTCTTGCAGATGACAGATATTCCCCAAGAGTGGTTAAAGTACCACCCCCAGGTGGGTGCTGATTTCTATGGGAATGGAGATGCCAAGTCTCTTGTTGATCTTTTGGGAATAGACCAGACACCAAGAAGGCTTGGTGAGCTTGCAAAAGCAAAAGAAGTTAGTGAAGCCGTTGTTGCAGTGCCGTTTGTACAGAATGGGTCTACTAAGGAATTCTTTGAAATTTCTGCGGACCTGTTTAAGAGGGCATTGAACAGAGAGTTGGGCTCAGACAACTCTGTCCAAGCGATGGTCGAAAAGATGTCTAACTATGTGTTCCCTCCAAAGATGGATTTTATTACAAATCCATCTGTTGCACCGATAGCAATGTACATATTTGAATTTACGCATAAGTTCGATTCTGACGACCTTACTCATATATGGCAGAACTTGCCTCCAAAATCAATTGAAAGAGTGGAAAGAAAGTCTGTTGAGGTTTCACACGAGTTGCTGGAAGACCAGCTTCTTGGGTCTGGCCCCCTTTCGGACAAACTGCAGTGGATGGTTTTCAAGGTTAAGAAAAAGGCAGTCAAGAACTACTTCTCAAAGGTTGCTTCGAAAACAGGTGACAGCTTAGATGATGATAGGTTCAAGTTTAGTTTCGAAGTTGCAGGTAAAAAGACACAGCAGGTAGATTACAGCTACAACTGGCCTTATGATTTCTTCTCGTTGGTAGAACTAGTTAAGATAGACGCCAAAGTCGACCTTACAGGTAAGGAGGAAGAATGAAGTTTCTAGATAAAAAAGAAGAAGTCTTAGATACGGTTTTGACTCCATATGGCGAATACCTGCTTTCTATAGGTCGATTAAAGCCAGAATATTATGCTTTTTTTGATGACAACGTCCTGTATGAAAGCCAATACGGTAGGCCAAACGAATCTCCTGAAAGAGAGCAGAATTCTATAGAGCCTAGAATACAAGAGGAAACTCCGCAGCTTGCAACACAGGTAGTCTTTTCTGACAGAAACGTTTTTCACAATACAGGCTTGCTAACGCCCATGCTGGGAACCACTGGCCCTCTGACTCCTACAACAGGGGCAGATGCTACAAAGGCAGTTTCCGCTGGGGCTGGGCCTGTAGTTCCGGAAGAGCTAGCGTTACCCGCAGAGTTACAACAATCAATAGAGAAGCTTAAATCACTATCCAACACCAGTGCGTTTGACAGGGATTACTACGGCCCTCAATACGCACTTGGCACAACTGACAAACTTACTACAAAAGCACCAGCATGGTCTGTTACTCTTCTGCGTGGAGAAATTGCTTCTTCTACTGATACTTTTACAAGCTCCACAAGGCCGACATTGGATATACCACAAATCAATGTGGATTTGGTTTACAAGATAGACACTATAGCAAACAGAGATTTTATATCAGATACCGAACTAGCTATGGAGTTTGAAAACGGAGAATTCCTAGACATCGACCCAGAGATACTACTATGTCAAATTAAAGAGTTAAACTCTGAATTTACAAAAGATAACTTTGAGATTGAAGTATTTGAAGTTACCACTGAGGGCGTTGCTGGTTTAGAATCATCTGTTGTGGAGAGATTGAGGCCACTAAAGTTTAGACGTAGACCATCCAATATCCAAAATGGAATTCTTTTAGATGATGACGAGATTGTAAGCACAAACGAGCCGATAACGCCTGAAAACGTTGAGTATTACTTTAATATATATGTTGATAGTCAAATCAACAGCCAACTTATTTGCTCTTCGATTGAGGAAAACAAGAAAGATGGTAGGTACATCAATGTTGATTTTGAGTGCGAAGATGTGAAAAATATTGCACTCGTAGATATTTACAGTACAGACGCAGCATCTGAGCCTTGCCCAGACTTGGATGACCCTTGTAGCGACAAGCCTGGAACTATTTATTAATGCTTTCAAGAAACGAAGTTTTAAGAAAATTAGTTGGTGAAAGACTTCCTTATGTTTTCATCGATTCCATTGTACTGAGTGATCCTACTTCTTTGCGAAGTGAAGACACGCTTACAAATGATGTAGACAGGCCCGAGTTTATAAGAAACAGATATGGAAATAATAATTTAGCTCCCGGCTCTAGGAACCTGGATACGGAAGATAAGCAAGCTGTTACAGCTACAATCACTGTCTCAATGAATGATTTATTACATAAACCTCATTGGTACAATCCGTCCATTCTTGGTTCCCTGACTATCAAAGTGTTGTGCGCTACTTCAAGTGCAGCCTTCAATTATATAAAGAGTCCGCAGGCTACATCGCTTGCGGGAGTGCCAAAGAGGCTGAAAAAACACATAAAAGAAAGAACACTTACATTCCCGACCAACAAAACTCTTAAAGATTATGCCGTAAGACAACTATCTGAGCACAATGATACTCTGTGTACCATAAAACTGAAAAGGCAATTCCGACTAGAGTCAGACTTTATTGGGTTTGCCGTCTTTCCCGCTTTTGAGCCTCTTGGGCTACAAGGAAGAAGAACTTCGCAAAAGGCACTCTCTAACGGAAAAACCAATTTTACTTCTTACACATTTTATTCAAAAGATGGCAGCGTATGGAAAGGGCCTGTGCATAGGCACCCTACGATTGGGTTTATGGAGGGCGCTAGACACACAGAACGACCACACGGAGAACTCACAGTTGTAGAACACGAAAATGTAGTAAGAGATCATAGAATATTTGGACAGATGAGGCAGCTGCAGCAGCAAGTATCTCTGTCTTCGCCAGAGGAGCCAAAAAGGGTATACTCAAATGTGTTCCTTAGCGGAGATTCTAGCGGTATTGTTAGGGGGATGTTTGCTTTCGACTTAGAAGGCTTTTTACGACAGAACTCTGAATTCAATCGGCTTATAAATGTAAGAAATAGAAAAAAGATCATGTCTCTTGCAAGAATTAGCGATTTAAGAGTCTACAGGGATAAGATCTATGATTTTGAAGGAGGATATTCAAGAGAGTCTGGTGCGATGAAAGCACGAGCCCCAGAAAGAACAGTAATAGTGTCAAGTTCTGACTCTGGACTTCCCGCTGGGAGTGTTGCAAGAGCGCAAAACAAAATTGATGAAGACGGTGACGAAATAAAAGAAAAAACAGTTGGATACCTTGAGCAGTTGAATATTGCTGGGCTGGGGACTAAAAAGGCATTCTCTTTTGTGGATTCCGAGGCTTCCGAATTGGCAGGTGGAACTTATAGGTATGGAGTCGAAATAGAGATTACAGACCCTACAAAAAAGTTCCTCAACATGCGCCTCAACACTTTGCGCAGAGCAAGAAACATCATCATGTCATACTATGAAGAAGCAAAGAGTCCTTCCAACTTCAACTCAGCTACTGGTCAATTTACCTATGAATATCTTTCATACCTAAAGAAAATTTATAATTTAGATGTTAAGATCAAGGGAAACGCCAATAAGCCTACAAGTTTGCCGTGGAGAACTTCTCCTATGCTGTACTTTAACGCACTAGAGGAGCTACTTGGGCGAAAAATATCAAGAAGGCAAAAGAAGAGCTTGCAAAAGAGTCTATATCCATCAACTGGTGGTCTGGAAGGGGTGGAAAACTATATTGATCTCCTCGACTCTCTAATAGCATCATTGAGCGGCCTTGAGGTCTCGCAGAGCGAGAACACTTCTAGGTCCTCTGGGGGCAGGAACAAGCCTCAGAGAGACGACAAGCTTAGAAGTAGCAGAGAGTTCTCTGAGAGGCCCTGGAAGGCTTCTAAGCACACCAACAGCAAGGTCTACCTCAACTACATGAGGGGAGCCCTAGCAAAGAGCCCTGGAAGGCTGCCAAGAGTCAACAGGAACAGTCTACTCAATCGTTTTAGTGTGGAAGCTAACAAGTTCTTTCCAGAAGTTGTAGGCAAAAACGAAAGAGAAGTAACAAATGAAGACCTAAAGGGATTTAGAAAAGTATATAACTCTTCACTAACCCCAACTGTCGTTGAAACTAAAGAAGAAGAAATAGTATTGTCTAGAACTCTAGAGGGATCTTTTGAAAGGGCTCACGGCGCTCTTAAGGCAGACGAGAAATCAGCCGAGTACAGTGAGGGTACAGTTGATGATACTTTAGCTGGGATGGGCGTCAGAATTGAAAACCGTAGATTAAAGAGAAAGAAAAACAGAAAGTTCAGCAACTCTACAGAGTATTTTGGAGAAAATAGAAATTTCCAAACTAAGACTGGTGACGACAAAAGAGAGGAAGCCTACGCGACTGAGGATCCTAAACAAAGTGAACTAAAAGATAAATTGCTCACAAAAGAGAAGCAGCAAGAAGAAGAAACCCCTGTTAGCAGAAAAGATTCTTTGCCAAGAAGATATTTAAAAATTCGTAGACGCATGAGACAGGCCAAACAGCAGCAGGGCGAAACGATTGATACAAAGGCTGAAGAATCAGAGGTAAAAGAAGAAGAAGTACTAGAAAAAACAATTGCCTCTGTCAAGTATATAACTGGTTTCGATAGCGCTATGGAGCCAATCTATAGTAAAACTGTGCCTGTGTCCGCAGAGCAAGTTGTCTTTGTTATAGAGAAAGAAGAAACAACAGACGGCTCAAGTCCCGACAATCAGCAGATAAGCGACTCCTTGGGCATCATCGAAACCAGCGGTGAGACAATTCCACAAGAAAAGCTCAAAGAAGATGACCCATGTGACGACACAATAATTGAACAAGAAACAATTCCAGACAAGCCAGTGGAGCAGGAAGATCCTTGCGGTGACGGGCAAAAATATAATCCTGTAACCGGTGAATGTGAAGACATCGAAATTACAGTCCCTAATCCTCAGGATGAAAGAGACCCGCCAGTCCAAGATGTAGAACCAGAGCCACAAACTGTTGTAACAGAAGAGGTTATTCCTCCAAAACCAACAGAAGCGCCCCTAGCTCCTCAACCAACAGTATCGGTTGACGCTACTCCTGTTGCAGTTTCTGAGCAGCAGCAAGGCTACTTTGTTCGTAGGAGGATATTGCCAGAGTCCAACTCCACTGAAACTGTGCAAAACGATTCGCAAGCAACTACTTTAACTAGAGGAGGCTCAAGTGGCTACTAAGAAGTACATCAGCCCAGACGTTTACCCAACTACGATTAGGGACAACTTTAGGTTGCTGATGGGACAACACTATATTGTTGATGAATTTGGTAATGTAAGTTGGAACCCTGATGCGAAGGCACTGACCTTCGATCCCTCTACGCTTTCTATAGACCCTACATTGCTGGTACTAGAGCCAAGAAGCCCAGGGGAGTCGCCAAGGACAGTTATTATTAGAAGGAAAGAAACCACAGAAGTTTTTCCCAAGAATCCAGACTTATTCCTAGGGCTGTCCAGGGACGCATCTAACGGAGTTGCTAAGCTAAAGTTAAAGATTACTGGCGATAACCTCAACTACTCCTCAATTAACGAGTTTAAGTCAGATCTTGAGTATATGTTTCAAAATCCCACAACCGACGACGGACGTTTTTACGACAGAACCTTTGAGTACAGTACACCGGATCTTAGCCCAGAAAATGAATCTGCATCGGAGTATAATTACTTAGTTGAGGAATACGAGGGCTCTATAGCAAATGTTAGGGAGGAAATACTACCAAATTATTACAACATATCCCTTATAGAAAGGCTTGGAGATGAGGCCACGTTCTATGACGTTTCTGGCTTTCCATTATATACAACTCCAACCTATCTTCCTAGCATTGCCAGCGTAGCTAGTGGGTTTGGTGCCTATGAAGTATATCAGGGTATGAAAGACCACACTTTACTATACGGAGGCATTGATGAAGATGTTATTGTGAAGCAGGGACTATTTTCCGATTCGTACTTGGAAGAAGACTTTGCTTCTTCTGGACTAAGCTTAGAAGAGTTTTTGCTTTCTGATTTAGACAAAACATTAGATATTAAGTACACAAATTATTATAAGCAATGGCCTGGGACATACGTAGACCTAGAGTCGGAAGACCAAAGCTCTCTTGAGGTTAAGGCTAAAAACATTATTTTTTCTTCTGCGACCCTTCCCCTGCTGACCACCCCAGAACTCATAAATACTGTGCCAACTGAAAAGAAGATCCCCTTCTATACAGCAGTATATTTTCAGCCAGAATCTTACTCAGAATTCTATACAATAGACGCGCGCCTTATAAGACCAATAGCAAGCGAATTGACAACTAACTCATTGTATGCTTCATTTGGTTCTCACATAGCAGGTGTATACGATGAAGACTATGTGGACCCTGCTACGGCGACGTTTGGAAGTCCTAGATATTCTTTTGTAGAAAAGACATTTATCGACTCTACTACCGCCGCGCAAGAAAGGCTATCTGTTTCTCCGCCTCTTCACAACTATGCTCTTTCGTCCATTAGCCTCAAGAATGACAGCTTTAGATCATTTAACGCTGCCATAACTTATCATAGGGATGTAGCTGCAGGGGATAGCCCTCTACACAGCCCCCAGGATTCATTTGACGATACAAAAAAACTTTTTGTGGACATTAAGTCAGCTGGCTTCGATATAGGGAAAACAAACTTAGCGCTAGCTCTCAAAGAAGACCCATCTGTAGATGGCCCTGACCTTCTTGAGACAGTACTTATAGACAATTCGATACTGCAAACGACACAGCTTTCCTATGAGTCCGGTATACTCCCGGTCAGCGAATATGGTATAGGAGGTCCGGAGGGACTTTCTAGCCAGGCCAGCCTTTCATTTGACACCACTGAGGGCGGAAATTACTTTGGCAGATTGTACAAAGAGTCTTTTGAAGAAGGAAAGTCATCACACAACGAAACAGTCATGTACAGGGTTGCAAAGTATGTTGGAACAAACACGGATGTAGCCCCAGTGCAGAACATCTGGATCCCAGCGCAAGGTGCTGGAACTTCTCCTGCTTCGCAAATTAAGTATATTGATTCCCAAGTTAAATATGGCCAAGAGTACACTTACGAAATAAGTGCTTTTAAGTACGTCTTTGGCCTAAAATATAAATATGAGCAATCTGAAGGTGGAGAACCAAAGATATCGGTTGTTGAGACTGTTTTAGATGCGGACGGAATTATTATTGGCTACATCGTTAAGTGGGCAGGGTTTGTTAACTTATTTGAAGATTGGGAAAAGGTTGTAGCAGAAGCGCCATTAAGTAGCGATCCTCCCTGGGCTATATACGCAAACTTGTACGACCCATCATACAATTACAACGTAGGAGATTTTTCTGATGCTGCTCCCGGCTTTAACTCCGAGAATGCATACTTTTTAACAATTGAAAGACTAAATGAAATATTGGAAACATCATGGGATTTGCAACCGAGAACCAACAGCTCCAGATTCTCACTTCTTCTCGGAGACCACGATCCGGTAGTACCCCGATGGAGAGTTCTTTTTGGGTCTGTGTGGTCAGACGATTACAAAGTTACTCCTGATACTCCTGTGAATGAGACAAACGCTACTCTATTATTTGCACGTCTTAATGGTAACCCCGATTTACTACCGGATCTAGATCCATCAACTTTTTCCGTCTCTGATTGGTTAAAGTTGTGGTTCGGCTCATCTAAAAACAGGGTTTTTAGATTTAGAAATCCACTTATAGATGATGATCCAAGTATCCAGGGCGCTATTCAGGGTTTCCCTCCATCTCATCATATACTAGAACTCCTGAATAGCGGGCCTGTTTTATCGCCTACTTGGGGCGGCGTGCGCGCGGGCGGCCCCTCCCTTGGCACTACTATAGTCACCGGCTTTGAGTCATTGGACTCTAGATCAACAGACAACATTGCTAGGGATTTTAGTGCCCCTACGGTACAATATTACGAAAGTACAATTAGTCAGGTTGAACCTGGAGCAGGTGCTAGCACAATAGAGCTAAGTGGATATGAGGCAGAGTATGAAATTGTAATGACACCAGTAGTTGAGATTGTAGAGGTACCGTACTTTACAACAACAACCTCGGTTCTCTCAAAGCCCCCACCTCCACCAGAAGTTACGATCACACCATACAGGGCAGTTAACGATACTCTACTTTTCAGCTTCACATCTGCGAATATAGCTACCAATCAGATAGCAATTCCAATTGAAGAGGGGGAGGCACAACTATTTGAAAGACATAGGGAAGCGCAAGGAAAACTAGTTGGAGAGGCAATTGAGTTTTCGCAAGATGATACAACTTCTTTCTTTCAAATTTTTAGAACGGATACTCCCCCCACTAGGTACTCGGATTTTGCTGGTAAGCTTCGCAACACTGTCTCGACAAGAATTCCAGCTAATAACAGAATTGTTAGAGCGACATCTATAGCTCACCAAGAGAAGTTGCAACCAAACGTCAAATATTATTACACCTTCAGATCTGTTGATTATCATGGAAACTTCTCCAATCCAACAATCGTTTATGAAGTTGAGCTAGTGGATGATGGTGGTGCTGTCTATCTCTTGGTCAAGCCTCATGAATTTCCTTACATTAATAACGAAGTATCTTCGATTGACTTAAAGAAATTTATGGAGATCATACCTACTTTAGACCAAGTTACTGCAGATGTCCCATTTAACAACAGTTTTACTGACCCAAGTGATATCCCTGATATTCAGCTGGGAGCAGACTATATAGAAGAAGAAGACAGGATATGGGATAAGACTTTTAAGGTACGCCTGACTTCGAAAAAGACAGGTAAGAAGATAGACTTTAATCTTACATTTAACAAAGAAGATTTAAGAAAACGAACTATTTAATTTTTAGAGAGGAACAAAAATGGCTTTTTTGGATAACAGCGGAGACATCATCCTAGATGCTGTCCTCACCGATGCAGGAAGACGCAGACTAGCTAGGGGAGACGGAACTTTCAATATTTCAAAGTTTGCCCTTGGCGACGATGAGATTAACTACAGACTGTATGACCCGACTCATGCAAGCGGCTCTGCTTACTACGATCTTGAGATTCTGCAGACGCCAGTTCTTGAAGCTTTTACGAGCCCAGGCTCGCAGCTACATCACCGACTAGTCACTCTGAGTAGGAATGATTTCCTCTACTTACCTATCCTAGAGCTTTTTGAAACAACAGGAACAACAAGGGATTCAACAACAAATGCGTTCCTAATCGCGGTTAACCAATCAACCGAGACCAGTTCTGACATCTCAACAAGGGCAGGAGTAATCTACGGTGAGAATAGCAATTCAACAAACTCTACAACAGTCCGTATAGACCAGGGAGTAGACGCCAATGGTAACCTTGCAGTTGCAGCGCTCACAGGTGATCTACTAGAGACTCAATATGAGATCAAGATGGACAACAGATTCGGCACGCTTGTTAGTCGTTCCGGCACATCGATCCCAGCTAGCTTTGTTGACGAAGATAATGTAGCTACATACTTTGTCTCTCAGGGTGGGTCCGCCTCAGTCGTATCGCTAATTAACGATCTGACAGCAGATGGGTCGTCCATCAATGGTCGTAGAGGCACTAGAGTCGAATTTAGAATTAGCGCCACTCTTGACGTTAACGGTAGTGACACCCTATTTACTAGACTTGGCGGCACTTCTACGGTTGGGTCAACAAGCGTTAAGCACATTGATTCAACAGTGAAAGTGACTGGAGTCTCAACAGGCTACAGCATCGATATTCCAGTAAGATACATCAAGGTTTGATAAAGGAAAGTAATTATGGCATCAACTTATAAGTCTCTAGTCTCGGGCGATTCAACTTCTACAAGGACTCTCCTTCACGAGTCTATCCCTGTTACGGGAAGCATTGTGTCTGGTACTTACGGCGGCTCCTCAGTGGCCCTAGGTTCCGAGCCACACATCAAGACTTACTCCCATGGCATGTTTGAGAGCGTCTATGATTATCCTTATCTAAGTTCCTCCGCAAACCACATCTTCGATATTACGGCGGGTATAGCAGATTCAAGTGCCCTTAGTTCCTCAACAACCTCTCAGACTTCAAAGAAGATTAACATCTATAACCAGATGGCCCAAGTGCTTATGGGATATGATGAAACTGGTTCTGTTCGTCTATTTGACGAAGACGGAGATATTATTGCTGGTGGCACTAAGCTCAAGGAGTGCTATTTTGTTAACTTTTCAAGAATCCTTACAAAGGATGAAATTAAGAAGGGTACCTTTGAGCTTGAACTCGGTGTGTCAGGGTCTAGATCCCAGGATGGAACGGCGTTTGACAAGAGAATTAAGCTAACAGACACATCAGGCTCAGATGGTTACTTTGTCAACTCTCCTGCTGGTGAGTATGGTGTTCTTTTCGCGTCCTCCTCAGCTATTGATTCAGCTGCCAACATACAGGGCGAAACCTTGGGTAATGCAACTACAAACCCAGCGTGTGGACTAGTGTTTTACCAGGCAGGTATCGCTGTTGTTTCCGGCTCAGTATTTAATGATGCCGCTGACGGTGGTATCTTGTCTAACACGGCTCCAGGGACTCTTCAGGTATTATCTACGGGAGGTACAACAGGGTTTAACACAGTTACTGCCTCTACGATTCAGGTGATGGCTGACGAGCTTAGAAATAGAATTTACAATATTCAGTTCAATAACACTACTGAGCTTAACTCAACAATTTATTTCTGCCGCGTTAACAACACAGAATTCAATTACAGTGCTAACCCAACATACTTGTCAACTTCATCTGGCGGGCCAAGCGAGATTGTTGTTAAGGATGGTTCTGTTGCTTCGGACCCTCACTCTTACATTACAACAGTTGGGCTTTATTCTGCGGACAATGAGCTAATGGCTGTCGCTAAGCTATCTGAGCCTATCAAGAAGGACCCATCAAACGAGTTAACGCTAAGAGTCCGCTTAGATTACTAGGGGGGACTTATGTCTTATTACAAATTTACAAATAATGATTTATTTGTAAACTTTATTGAAACAAACCCCTCCTGCAAGTTTGATATCTATAACTCTCACATATTCTACAATAATAAAGGAGAGTTAGCAGGAGAGTTTGCTTCCAGTGTCCCTGGTGTTCCCACCGGGCATGTTAGCTTGTACGAAATGAACGTAGATAGGACAGAGAGCGATACAGGTCTTATCTACGCTTTTATTACGAAAGACAGCTCACTTACTACTTTTAAGACTGTTTCAACATCTGATTTCTATTCTTTTGAGTACGGAGATACAATTAGCGGCTCATCCTACCCCCTCTCTGCTTCGATAGTTAGAGAATTTTTTGATGACAACCACTTCTCCACAATGAGGGCAAATAATGAAACTGTCCTTAACGATGAGAGGACAGAGAATCTAGGTATACCACTTAAGCTTGAGGACGGCGACACTACTGATAGCGGTCTCCCTGCTTTTGACACGCACAACGTTGTTACTAGTCTGTCAACAGTCGCTAGGAACAGCGTAGATAGATATGAGAGACTTAAGACTCTGTTGTCCGCCTCCCACATTAACAGTCTTAAGAACACTATTAATGCGAATTCTTTTATGAGTCCACACTTTAGGTACTCTGCTTCTTTCTCTGACGGGTATGCTAGAGATTTAGATGTAGTGCCTGTCAACCTCATAAGCGTTCCAAGCATATTCTATGGAGCAGGGATTGAGAGAGGAACATTAGATATAAAATACTACTTGACTGGTACTCTTATAGGACACCTAAAGGACGAGAACAGGAACGGAGAGCTTATCCAAGTTGGCCCTGAGGGCAGCACAGGATCTGGTAGTGTGGCCGGTGTAGCCCTATACAAGCAGGGCTTTGTTATCTTAACTGGAAGCTGGAACCTTCAAACTACTGGCCCATCATCCGACGCAGAACTAAACTACAAAAACACTGGAACAGCTGTAACTTCTTCATGGCTGTACTTTGGTGTTGGCGCAAATGACGGTATCCCAAATGATGGCGATAGTGCAGACACTAGGGCATCTGCTAGTTTCTCTATGATGTTCTCAGGATCTAGCCAGGTTCCTGTCATGACTATGCTTACTCACGCTCCAAAGGGCGAGCTAAACTACTCAAACAACCCAACTTATTTGAGTCGTAGTACGACGACCGGCTACTACTCAAGTGTAACAAGCTCAGTTCTTTATTCGGAACCAGAACTGGATACAGTAAATATTGTAAGTTCTTCCTATGATACGCCAACTGGTAGCTTTGCTAAAGAAACATATATATCGAAGATTGGCTTATATGACAAAGATAAAAACTTAATTGGCGTGACAACTGTTGCAAAACCTGTTAAGAAGACAGAGGACAGGGAATTTACTTTTAAAGTTAAGTTGGACATATGATACTAGGGCTAGATATAAGCACCTCAATTATAGGCTATACGATATTAGATGAGGATGCAAAATTAATACAATGCGAAGCATGGGACTTAAGAAACAAACGCTTATTTCCAGATCTCTATAATAAAGCATCGTTTATTAAGGAAAGGCTTAAGGAAATAAACCTTTACTATGAGATAAAGCATGTCTATATAGAGGAGCCGTTTGTGTTCTTCCGAGCAGGAGGCTCAACAGCCAAGACAATGGCTAAGCTACAAGCATTCAACGGAATTGTATCTTGGCTGTGTCATGACACTTTTGGATTTAGTCCAGTTCATATATCTCCAGCACAAGCAAGAAAGCTAAACGGTATCAAAGTATCCAGAGGTCAAAAGGCAAAAGAAGTTGTTTTAGACTATTTATTGAAGAATGAAGATTCTTTTACTATTGAATACACTAGCAAAGGAAACCCAAAGCCAGCTTCATACGATAGAGCAGATAGCTTGATCATAGCAAGAGCCTGTTATCATATAATTGGAGAACCAACAGAATGACACATAAGTTGACCGAATTTGAAATAAATCAAATCATTATTGAAGAAACTAAGTCTTTTATGGAAGAGAGGCGGCAGTTAAATGAAATTGCGCCGCTTTATGTAGCAGGTGTAGGGTTGACAGGTCTTGGTAAAGCAGCCATGGCCGCGATGGCAGGGCTTGGTTTGTGGTCTGGCTATGAGCACGTCAAGAATCTAACAGCTGATCCTGATGTCGAGGGCATACTGAGGATGATTCCAGAAGAGGAGTCAAAGGTTGCAAAACAAAAGATGAAGGAGTATTTTGAAGCGTATACAAACCTTGTAAAGCAGACTACAAATTATATATTTATTCCAACATCAACGCTAGCTCGTGCTGCTGAATATGTGCCAGATCTGGGACTTAGCAATTTATATGCATGGGCCACGGGAGGCGAGGACAAGACAGAGGGGTTTACAGTAAATTTTGAACCTGGCAAGCCCTCCAAGGATGCACAAGCTAGGCAGGTTGCATTTTTACAAGAATTAAATAAAATTGTAGAAGAAAACCCTCCCATCGTAACAACAGAATTACGTCCTGGCCTTATAAGCACTAGGGTAAAAGCATTAGTTAAAAGCACAATAGAGAGGGAATTTGAGATTGCCAGGCAACCCACTCTAGTTGGAAGCTATATGAACCTGATGCCGGCAAAATCCTCTACACAGGCGATTGCTCAATTAAACAAACTAGTTGACGCTTTAGAGGCGGCTGCAATCGCCGCCAACCAAGCCACAGAGGATGGAAAGGCAAGAGCTTTAGCGAAAGCTAAAGAGGAGACACCAGAAACCCCAACCAAACCCGGTGAAGAAGGAACGCAGGGTGGAGTTGAGCAAGTTAGGGCTGCGCTTACTCCCAAATACACATATACAGCGGCTACACAGGAAAGCGTCCTCGCAGGTCGTGATGTGGTCAAGCCATTTGATAAGACATCTAGAACTGGAGTTGTTGGTGTTATACAGGGGCTGCTGCAACAAGCTGGCTTTCCAATTGGCAAAGATGGATTCTTTGGTCCAAAAACAAAAGAAGCTGTTGAAAAGTTCCAGCAGAGTACAGGCTCCGCTTTGCAAGAGCAAGATGCGGCAGAGGGCGTTGTAGATTCGGAATTGTTAAATAGGCTAATAGATGTTGCAAGTCAAGAAGAAGTGGAAGCAATTACAAATGGCGATTTGTTGCCGGCAACACCAACAACCGTTAGGCAGGATGAAGCTTCGGCTGATAACATCCCAGCCCCTGCGCTTAAGAAAAAAATTGAAAAACTTGAAGCTAGAATAAAGCAAGGCAAAGTTAACAAAAAGGCTAAAGCTCAAGCCCGTCTTAACAGGATGAAGCTTAGACTAGACTATAAGATGGGCAAAACTGCCCTTAGACAACAAAGGAAACCAAAGAAAATGAATGTCACAGAGAAACAGTTGCAAGAAATGATTATTGAAGAAATAAAAATAGTCTTAGCAGAGGAAGTGACGACGGGGCCAGTCGATCTCTCTAGCGCAGACGGCGTTTTACAATACCTGCAAAGCAGTGGCTCATGGGATAGCTGGGGCAGGACAGATCGGGAGAGGTTAGATGTAGCAAGTCTAATTTATAAAACTATGTTTAAGCTTTTTGATACTCCACCAAGATCGCATAAGGAGTTGCAGCGTAATGACAAGATTCTCAGTTTACTAGCAGATCCTTTAATGTTTGAACCACCGGCTGAAGGTGGTTTTAAAGGTGCCGTGGCTCAGATGTACCCCAAGTTAAGACAGAAAATGCCAACGCAAGTTGTTGAGCCAACGCAAGAGCCAGAGTCCACCACGGATACTCCACCCGCAAAAAAAGCTATAGCAGCATCCTGGGAAGCATACGTAGGCACTGATCAGACCAAGAAAAAGATCCGTGATCTTTGGGTTGCTTTGACAGATGAGACGCTTAATGAAGGACTAGCCGAAGAAGGATATAATTCATCCTTTAAGAGTTGGGTGAAATGGTATAAGAGTACGGTTGAGGCCGACCCAAGTATTAAATTCCTCAGTCCAGAGCAGGTAGTTAATAAACTAGAAGACATGTTCGAAAAGGGGACAGAAGCCATTAGAAATAAAATCCAGAAAGGAGCAGGTCCATGGGATAATAAAGACCCCTCTTCCCCAAAGACGATCGTAAGTAAAATAGAGGAATCAGTATATAGCCGCTGGCAAAAGCTAATCAAGGGCTAAATGTTTGACTAGATTATCTCTCTATGCTATACTCATGGCATGAGAGAAAAACTGCAAATCCTAAAAGATGTTCTTGGTCAGTACCGTGTATCTAACCAGGAGCATCTTTTTTTATGTCCATACTGTAACCATCACAAGAGAAAATTCTCTGTTAACATAGACAAGAATGTATACAAGTGTTGGGTTTGTGACACAAGAGGCACAGACCTTTATCAAGTCATCCGTAAGTATGGTTCCTTTTCCCACGTTCAGGAATGGAGGATCCTTACAAATAAGGTGGAACTAGATGGGTTCGAAAATATCTTTGAAGAAAAAGAAGAAAAGACAGAAGAGATAATTGATCTACCAAAAGAATTTAGGTCTTTAGCAAACACTAATACAATCTCTGCCCAGAATGCTCTCAATTATCTTAAGAGCCGTGGTGTAACTCAGAAGGATATACTACGCTGGAAGATTGGCTTCTGTGATGAAGGTGAGTATAGAGGCAGAATTATTATCCCGTCCTTTGGAATGGCTGGTAAAGCTAATTTCTTTGTTGCTCGCTCATACGATGGAGATTGGATGAGGTATAAGAATCCTAAGGTAAACAGGAATATTATCTTTAATGAACTCTATGTTGATTGGGATAAAGATCTTATTCTTGTAGAAGGAGCCTTTGACGCCATACGAGCATATGACATTGGCACTCCAATACCTCTTATGGGTTCTACGTTGCGGATAGAGTCAAAACTGTTCCAAGCCATTATACGTCATGATCCACATATCTATGTTGCGCTCGATCATGACGCACAGGATAAGGCTTCCAAGATAGCCAATTATCTTATGAGATATGGGGCAAAAGTCTCTATTATTGATACATCTGGCTATGAAGACGTGGCAGAAATGCCAGAAAACGTTCTCGAAATTAGAAAACAACAAGCAACAGTAATGAGCGCAGATAACTATTTATTCCAGAGAATAAGGAGTCTATAGTATGATCAAGATATCAGATGAAGACATCATGTCTTTTGTCAAGGAATCGCTGGAAAAGGAAGTAAAGCAGAGAGGTTTAATAAAAGAAGTCGAAGAGGAAGGTGCAAAACAAGATTCTCAATGTGAAGATTTAAGAAACTACCCATCCTTCAACATAACAAAGGTATGGGGCAATCTATCAAGAAGCAACGTACCTGCTGCAAAAGTTAAAGAGGCAGAGTTAGTCCGAAGCATTTTTGATCAAGCCTTTGCTGGTACCCAAAGATATCCAGCTGGCTCTAAACAAGGCAAACTTAGCATTGGTGGAAGATTCCGAGGCAAAAGCTTTAAAGATAAGATCGCAGCGATTAACGACTTAAGTACAGTACCTATAGAAAATATAAACCCTGCTAATGGTCTGGCCTATATTGTTGCTATGGATAATCTTCTGGCACTTAAGAGTTCTCTATTTCAAACACAATCACAAGGCTATCTTAATGAAGCCTTTATGGCTGCGCTACTGTCAGGTTTTGTAGAAACCAACAAACTAGAAGACATTAGGATTAGCGGGCCAGATGAAGATACTAGTACTCCTTTTAGCCTAAAGCTTGTAAACAGAACAAGCGCCAGGAGACTTTCTAACAGTTTTAGTTATTTTAAAAAGTTTTTTGATAGTGGGCAAAATCAAATAACGTATATTGTTGCGGTTAAGCCGGATGATCGTTCTTTGCCCGAAATACGGTTCTATTCTATTGTTATTGATAAGCCGAATGGTTGGGATGATGCAGAAACTGATATAGACAAAGTAAAAACCTTTATGGCCGATACAAAATATAATTTTTTGAAGTTTGAATGGAAGGATGAGAAGAAGGAAAAAGTTCAATCAATAAAGCAAGACACAGAGCCTTCACAGCTAGCAGGGCTAGCGACAGAAAACACCGAGCAAGTACAGATCCCAGAAGGGAAAATCCCAAGCAGAATTTTTTTTAGTGCTTTTGACGAGACAGCAGCAGAAAATTTTGCTACTATAAAGCTCCCGGACGAAAAGGGGATGCGAGAAAAAGCACAAGCTGTTTTGGCTAAATACAATAAATATTTAAGTGATATATATGGTGACTTAGAGCACATTCGGTGTTATACAAACAACTACCTTGCAGGAAACAAAGGCTTCGCCGGCGAAGCTCTAAAACGAAGCGCAAGATTGTCAGACAATATTAAACAAGTTTTTGGGGAGGATAAGTGAAATTTGCTCACATAGCTGACACACACATTAGGAATTTAAAGTATCATAAAGAATATAATGAAGTATTTGATCAACTTTATGCAGCGATTGCAGAAGAAGATGTAGATTACATTATACATTGTGGAGATATCGCACACACAAAGACACAGATATCTCCAGAGTTTGTGGATATGTGTTCCGCTTTTCTAAGTAAACTAGCTGACATTGCTCCAACATATGTGATCCTTGGTAATCACGATGGCAACCTCAAGAATACAGGTCGTCTCGACGCCTTAACGCCGATTGTGGAAGCGCTTGAGCACCCCAAGCTACACTTGCTTAAGGATTCGCAAGAGGTCTATCTAAGGGATGGTTTTTCACTCTCTGTTCTATCTGTATTCGACGAGGGCAACTGGCAAGATCCATCTAACTATGACAACGTTAATATTGCTCTGTATCACGGCTCTATTTCCAACTGCCAGACAGACAGCGGCTGGGTCATGGAAAAGGGCGAGCACGATATAAGCATATTCGAAGAGTTCGATTATGGCTTCCTAGGAGACATCCACAAGCCGCAGGCGATGGACAAGAAGGGTAAGATCCGCTACGCGGGCTCAACGGTTCAGCAGGGCTTTGGAGAGTCTGAGGACAAGGGTATCCTGATATGGGATATCCAAGACAGAGACAACTTCACTGTTAAGCGTGTTACGTTCAAGAACCCAAAGCCTTTTGTTACTCTGGAACTAAAGGGCGGAAAGGTTCCAAATATGCCAGTAGACAGGGGTGCTCGTATTCGCCTTGTTTCTAACGAAAGCATCTCGCTAGAAGAAATGAAGAAGGCTGTTGACGTAGCAAACCACCAGTATAAGCCAGAGAGTATTACATTCTTAAACAGAAACATTAGTCAGAATAGCCTTGATGTGGGTACTGTTGATGACATTAGGCATGACGATCTGCGTGACATTGTTGTGCAGAGAAGACTAATCAAGGAGTTCTTGTCGGACTATGGGCTAAGCGATACTGTGATGAATAAGATTCTGCAGCTAAACGACAAGTACAACCTTATGGCAGAGGAAAAGGAAGAGGTTTTAAGGAACGTTAACTGGGCTATTCGCAGTCTCAAGTTTGATAACTTGTTTAATTATGGCGAAGACAACAGTATTGACTTTGCTAAGCTTAATGGCATCATCGGTATTTTTGGAAAGAACTTCTCTGGCAAGTCAAGCATCATCGACAGCCTGTTGTTTACCATGTTTAATACTACCTCAAAGAACGAGAGGAAAAACCTAAATGTAATTAATTTTGATAAAGATTATGCTCGTGGAGAACTTGAGATCCTTACAGAAGACGGGACAGTGTGGAACATCACGCGCCAAGCTGATAAGTATACAAAGAAGTCAAAGGGCGCTCAAGTTACAGAGGCTAAGACAGACCTTAACTTCACCTGTACTTCGATTGATGGTGTGAAGTCTGAACGTAATGGCCTTACAAGAAACGATACAGATAAAGAGATTAGGAAAGTGTTTGGTACGGTTGATGATTTCTTGCTTACCTCGATGTCATCACAGCTAGATTCGTTATCTTTCATTAGAGAAGGCTCCACAAAGCGTAAAGAAATATTTGCCAAGTTTCTGGATCTTGAATTGTTTGACAGAAAGTATAAGTTTGCCAAGGTAGAAGCGTCAGACCTACGGGGGGCGCTCAAGAGACTTGAAGGAAAGGACTATGCGTCGGATCTTGACCAAGCGTTCTACGACCTAGAAGAATGCATTCAGAGCCACAAGGACAAGCAAGAGCAAATCAAAGATATCTCCGAAAAGATCGAGAGCTATAGGAAAGATATAGCCACAACACAAGTGAAGATTGATGGCACACCTACAGAGCTTATTGACATTGTCTTGCTAAAGAGACAGCTACAGGACAAAAATAATCAACTTGTGTCAGTAACTGACCAGCAGTCCGAACTAGAGCAAAAGATTAATAAGTATACCGAGGTCATTAGTACCTTTGCAGATCACATTGAGTCTTTTGATATAGATTCGTACAGGACTAGGGTGGAAAGAAGCTCTAAGATTGATGAATTTATGAAAGAGCTACGGCAAAAGACTAATGAGGTAACCAGAGAAAAAAGACAAAACGAAAGACAAGCCACGGCCCTAGAGGGGATCCCCTGTGGTACTTCTTACCCTAAGTGCAAGTTTATTAAGGATGCTTACGTAGCAAAGGCCAATCTCCCAGTGAATGAGCAGGAGCTAACAAAGTTAGACTCACATAGGGAAAAGCTGCAAGAAAAGCTTGATGCTCTAGACCCGGAAGAGGCACAAGAAAAAGTCGACCAGTTTGAAGCAATCCTTGCCAGGAAGTCTGAATATGAGACTGCTCTTGAGAAGGCTGTCCTAACGATTGAAAAGAACAAGGCTATAATTTCTAACCTCAATACCGAAATAGAAACTTTACAAAAAAGAGAAGATCAGTATAACATCAACAAAGAGGCTATCGATGGGCTCAGCACCCTAATGGCGGAGAAAAAGACTCTTGAGTCTGCACTTAGCTCCGCTCAGGTCAAGAAAAGAGATTTAGATAACGAGGCAAAATTCTTGTACAAGAAGCTTGGTTCGCTTGAGCAGAAGATAGAAAATCTCAGAGATCAGCAGGCGGAGCTTGTCAGACTCCAAGAGGAGTATTCTGCATATGACCTTTACCTTAAGTGCATGCACAGCAATGGGATTGCATATGACATCATTAAAAGCAAGCTACCGGTCATTAACGAAGAGATTTCTAAGTTCTTGATGAACATAGTTGATTTTGATGTATATTTTGAGGATGATGGGAAAAGGCTGAATATCCATATCCAGCACCCAAACCAAGACTCAAGGCCACTAGAAATGGGCTCGGGTGCTGAAAAGACCATTGCTGCAATGGCAATTAGACTAGCTATGCTCTCGGTCTCTAATTTACCCAAAGGCGATGTGTTCATTCTTGACGAGCCAGGGACAGCACTTGACGAAGAAAATATGGAAGGCTTCACAAGAATGCTTGACATGATTAAGTCTCACTTTAAGACTGTATTGCTTATCTCGCATCTTGAGGCTTTGAAAGATTGCGTTGATACCCAGCTTATGATAGAGAATAAAGAAGGATATGCTTTTGTAGAGTGCTAAACTAATTATTATAGTTAATTTGGAGGAATAATGACTATGGCAAAAGCATTTGTAGACAAGGGTTTAGAGAAGGTTCTTTCACGCAAGCTACTTGTGTGGGCAACGGCTACTGGTCTAGCCGCAGCTGGATTCTTGACGAGTGGAGACTGGGTCATCATCTCAGGACTTTATCTTGGAGGTCAGAGTGTTATTGACGCAATCGTTAAGCTCAAGGGGGTATAGTGTCTCCCTTTATAAGTTTTTTAACAAAACACTGGAAAGAATTATTAATTGGATTGTTGCTTTTAATCGTATCTGTCTCTTGGTACTATGACAGATCTTCTTTGGTCAAGAGCTTTGATAGCGCAACAGAAAGGTACGAGAAAGAGCTTTCAGTAATCAAAGATAGTCACGCTCGTGAAGCGAGGCTACAGAAAGAAATTATTGAGAAGTACCAAGCCAGAGTTAAAGAACTTGAGACTGTCTTTAGGGAAACACAGAGGGATCTAGAGGCTGCGAAAGATACTAGAGCGGAGGAAGTAGTCACCCTAAGAAGGGACAACCCTGAGCTACTGGCTAAGCAGCTAGAAAAAGCATTTGGGTTTGAATATGTTGAGTAAGGTTGCACAAATATTAAGTGTCACTTTAGTTCTGTGCAGCACGGCGGTTGCAGGGGATGGAAGCTTTGCTCTAGTTCCTAATGGCGGTCGTGTACCATTTCAAGCTACATGCTTCGATGACATTGCTACTGCAGAGCTTCTAACTTGGAGGGAGTTCCAAGAAAAAGAATTTGAAAACAGGCTGAAGTTTGAATTAGCTCTACAGGATGAGAAGTATACTCTGGAGTTGGACTCCTTGAAGATTAAGCTAAATGAGGCCGTCTTTAGATATGAGCAGCAAATCCTACTAAGAGACGAAGAAATAGAGTCCTTAAGGGGTATAATAAAGAAAGATAGAAAAGTAAATTTACCTTTAGTTATAGCTGGTAGTATCGCTGCTGGCATAGCTATAGGAGTGGGGACGGCATATGCGATTGATAAAGCTATTCAGTGAGCACCCAAGAAACGTAGGGATGTCATACCTTAGCCACTTTGTGCGTGCTCTGGTGTTTTCGTTCCTACTTACTTATGCTGCAGTCATCTGTTTGATACATGCAGTATTTCCATTTTTATTTGAGCATGATGCATCAAGCATAGTTTCTATGCTTAACAACGAAATGAGGGCACTATGAAGGATCCAAATAGGATTGCAAGGATAGAAAAGGCCATCGCGCAAAAGTATGGACAAGAGGCAATTGAAAATCCAAGAAAGTATTGGAACGACGAAAAAGAGGAATCCTACAAAGAGCAGCTTAAAAAGCTTGCAGAAAAGGAGCGATTCTTCGAAGAAAGCGAAGAGAAACATGAAGTCAATGGGATTTTAGTTTCTAAAAAACTAATTAATAGAGAATTCGTAAGGAGAGACTGTCCTGTTTGTGAAACTTTTTCTTTTAGTGTGAAGGATGATGCTTACATGAGTAAATACGATTGTTGCTACAATTGTTATATTCAGTGGGTTGATGGCAGAGAAGAAAGGTGGCTAACAGGCTGGCGTCCAACAAAGGGAGACAAATAATGGCAACCACTTTAGAAATCATCAGAGGGATCTCACAGGCAGCAGCTAATGCATATGACGGCGCTCACATGGAAAGCTACTCGTCTGATGGCAAGGCAAGAAAGGTTGGCCTTAAGCGCGAAGAGGGAAATCCGATTACAGATAAGCGGGTTATGGATGGTTTTGGTGTCTCTTTCCACGGACCAAAGCTAAAGATCTCCTACCATTCAGAGGTTATGCTCAAGGAGATTTATTCTACTCCTTTTGAGTCTAACGTAGAATCTATGATAAATGATATTGCCACATTTCTTAAGAAAGAGTACAAGGCAATCACAGGCGACTCCCTTACCCTAACGGCAGAGGGTGATGTTAACGTAATCGTTCAAAATACTTCAAGAGTTCGTACTTGGTGCCAGGCCCACAGGATGTACAATATTGGTACCATAAACGAGGTTGAAGAGGTAAAAGCTCCATCTGAAGACCGCATGGACGTTAAGTTCAGAACTTTCCTAGACAACGGTGGGTTTGCAGGCAAGAGACCAGAGAACGATTCTAGAAAGAAAGAGTAGGCCAACATGGCTTACCAGCTAACAAAGAAGGAAGTCTTAAGAGAGATTGTTAAGTCTGGTAAAGACCCGGCTTACTTTATCAATAACTATTGTAGGATCTCTCACCCTCTTGAGGGCTTAATTCCTTTTAAGACTTTCCCATATCAAGATGATATGTTGGTTAATTTCAACGATCATCGCTTCAACATCATACTAAAAGCCAGACAGCTGGGCCTATCGACAATCGTTGCGGCCTATGTTGTTTGGCTGCTGCTATTTCATCGGGACAAGAATGTTTTAGTTATGGCAACTAAGTTTGCAACAGCAACAAACTTGGTTAAGAAAGTAAAGAATATTATGAAGAACTTACCGGACTGGATACGGATTGCTGAAATTAAAATCGATAACCGTTCTTCTTTTGAGCTAAGTAACGGCTCACAAATCAAAGCAGCGTCCACGTCTGGTGATGCTGGACGTTCAGAGGCACTCTCTCTTTTGGTTCTGGACGAGGCCGCCCACATTGATGGGTTAGGCGACTTGTGGACGGGCTTGTATCCCACTCTGTCAACTGGTGGTCGGTGTATTGCCTTGAGTACTCCAAATGGTATTGGTAACTGGTTTCATAAAACATATATCGATGCTGAAGCTGGAGAGAACGACTTCTTCCCCTCCAATCTACCGTGGGACGTTCATCCGGAGCGAGATCTTAGATGGTTTGAAAAAGAAACAAGAAACATGTCAAGACGGCAGATCGCACAGGAGCTTGAATGCAACTTCAACACATCTGGCGAAACTGTAATACATCCTGATGATATCGCGGTTGTAAAGGAAACTGTTAAGGAGCCAACTTACAGAACGGGCTTTGACAGAAACTATTGGATTTGGGAGAGGTACATAAGTGGTGAGAATTACTTACTTGTAGCAGACGTAGCTAGAGGTGACGGCAAAGACAGTTCTGCTTTTCATGTATTTAAAATCTCTACAATGGAACAGGTAGCCGAGTATCAAGGGAAGCCAAGTCTTGATATGTATGCCAGCATCTTAGACCAGGTTGGGAAAGAATACGGTAATGCTCTGTTGGTAGTTGAAAACATTGGTATTGGAATTTCCGTACTTGAGAAGCTTGAGTTGCTTGGGTATACAAATATATACTACTCCCTGAAAGGGACGCACGAATACATTGAGCAAGAAGTGGCTTATACAAATAGCAGTTCTGTACCAGGTTTCTCCACGACTGTTAAGACTAGGCCGTTAGTTGTAGCTAAAATGGAAGAGTTTATAAGAAATAAACTAGTTATTATACGTTCGAATCGCCTATGTAACGAAATGGAGACTTTTATCTGGAACAACGGAAAGCCACAGGCAATGAGGGGTTACAACGATGACCTTATCATGTCTTTGGCGATTGGTTGCTGGGTCAGAGACACAGCCTTGACAGCCAACAAGAGAGAGATGGAGTATCGAGAAGCCTTTTTCAGTTCTCTAGTTTCTACAAATAAAAGACTTGACACAAGCATACCTGGCATGTTAGGACATAATAGTTTTGACAATAGAAAGAAAGCGGCACTACAACAGCAAGAACAGTACATCTGGTTAATGAAGGGGTAATAAATGGCTGACGAAGACAAGAGAAATCCTAGAAATCCTGCATCTGATATATACAAGAGACTAACAAAGTTATTCTCTGGCCCTATAGTCAGCCGTAGAACACAAACAGGCCGCAGAATACGCAAGCAACAGCTTGATAAGTACGGACATATGTTTAAGTCTGCCTCTGGGCAGGAATTTAAGAGGTCTCACTATAATCCATTTGAGTCCATGAACTCAAACTACATGGCTAACCAGAACAGAACTGAGAGATATGTTGACTCTGACCAGATGGAGTACACACCAGAGATTGCCTCCGCACTAGATATATACGCTGATGAAATGACGACATCTTCTCCGTTAGCCCAGATGTTGCAGATTAAGTGCCCGAATGAAGAAATCAGAGCTATCCTAGACACCCTGTACAATGACGTACTAAATGTTAAGTTTAACCTTTTTGGCTGGGCTCGCACAATGTGCAAGTATGGAGACTTCTTTCTCTATCTAGACGTTGACGAGACATACGGTGTCCGTCATGCAATTGGTCTGCCGCCAAATGAGATTGAAAGACTTGAGGGTGAGGACAAAACAAATCCAAACTACATCCAGTTCCAGTGGAATGCCGCAGGCATGACTTTCGAGAACTGGCAGATGGCGCACTTCCGTATCCTTGGGAATGACAAGTACCACCCATACGGAACTTCAGTCCTAGAGCCAGCACGTCGTATTTGGCGTCAGCTTACACTTATGGAAGACGCTATGATGGCGTATCGGATTGTCAGGGCACCAGCTAGAAAGGCATTCTACGTTGACGTTGGTAACATCCCGCCGCAAGACGTTGAACAATACATGCAGAGAGTCATCACTGCGATGAAGAGAAACCAGGTCGTCAACCAAGACACTGGTCGTGTTGACTTGCGCTATAACCCAACGAGCATCGAAGAAGACTATTACATCCCTGTTCGTGGTGGCACAAAGTTTGCCTCTATTGAAAACATAGGTGGCCAAGAGAGAAATCATGATATTGATGATGTTAAGTATTTAAGAGACAAGCTTTTCTCTGCTATTAAGATCCCTGCTTCGTACCTAACTCAAGGAGAGGGCGGCACTGAAGACAAGACAACCTTGGCGATGAAAGACGTTCGTTTCGCCAGAACAGTGCAACGACTTCAGAGGCCACTACTCTCCGAACTTGAAAAGATTGGCATAGTTCACCTACATACTTTAGGGTTCCGTGGGGAAGACCTAATTAGCTTTACTCTGGCCCTTAATAACCCATCTAAGATCGCAGAAATCCAAGAGCTTGAGCACTGGAACCAGAAGTTCTCTGTTGCAACAAACGCTACTGATGGATTCTTCTCCAAGCGTTGGGTCGCAGAAAATCTCTTCGGAATGTCTGAAGAAGAATTTATTCGTAACAAGAGGGAGATCTATCACGACCGTAAGTATGAAGCTGAGCTTAACGCAGTTGGCGAAGCTGTTGGGCAACAGGCTTCAGGGGCACTCGCTGGGGGCCTCGACACAGGCATGCCAACTGGCTTTGAGGGGGCAGAAGGCTTGCCTGGTGCAGAAGAGCCACCAGTGCCAGAGGCAGCCCCAGAGCCTGCCGCAGAGACCCCAGCCCCAGCTGGTGACGAAGCAGGGGGTAGCCCACTCTTAGCGACCCCTGGAAAGAGAGATGAGGATGGAAGAAAGACGAGTGGCCCAAGAACAAAATCTATAAAAAGAACAGCTGTCCCAGAGGCAGTCTCAGGCGGTACTCTTCGGGGAACGCTCCCTGGATACGCTGGTCATGATAGCATCAGCACCCTCCAAAAGGGCATAACCTCGGAAGCTACTAGTTATGAGAGAGAGCAGAATCTTCAGGAAGAAAGAATTTTCTCTATAAACTACGAAACAGAAAGACTATTAGAAAACCTTAAAACAATGGAGACAAAGATCGATGAAGCACAATAAGAAAAGAAACACTGCGTTTCTCTACGAGTGTCTTGTAAAGGAGATGACAAGGGCTGCTATACAGTCAGATGTGGATACAAAAAATACCATAGCCTCTATTCTCAAGGAGCACTTTAACACTGCAACTGTACTTCATCGTGAGCTAAATCTGTATAAGACTTTATGCGAAGTAAACGAAGTAAAAAGAGAAACAGCAGAGAGAATCCTATCTGAAGTTAAGAGAGTCTACCATACACTTGGTGAGCAAGAGATTTTTGATGAGCAGTCTCAAGTAATCAAGAAGGTTAATACCGATCTGTCAAAGTCTATCTTTAACAATTTTATCTCCAACTATAAGACATTGGCAACAATTTCACAAATGTTCTCTGCGAAGGTCCCGATTGCACAGAGAGTTATTTTAGAAGAAAAGATGATTGATCTTATGACTTCACCACGCCAAAGTGTCCCTAAGATGAAGCCAATCGACAACATCACGTACAAGATCTTTGTTCAGAAGTTTAACGACAAATATGGCTCTTCCCTGAATGAGAACCAGAAAGATTTATTGTCTAGGTATGTAACACTTTCTCCGGAAACATCTACAGACTTCAAGCTCTATATAAATGACGAGATTGGTCGGTTAAAGACTGAAATTAAAAATCTACAAGTTAGGAGAGAAGTTGTGCTAGACGAATCTCTCAGTAACAAAAACAGAGAGGTGTTGTCTATACTGGAAAACTTTAGTACACAGCCAATCAATGACGACATGATCAAAACAATCTTAAAGATACAAGCTTTGGTCACGGAGGTTTGAGATGCCTGATGTAAGAATTCGTTTTACCCCGTCCGAAAAAAAGGTAATTGTTAAAGTTGTAGACGAGAATGAAGTTCTTGCGTCCTTCTCTCTAAAGGCCAAAAAGACTTTAGACGGAAACATAATAGTCTATGACCATGCAGACATAGACATTATTCTTCGACCAGAGCAAAAGAAGATTGTAACTTTTAAAAAGGATAGCGTAAACGGGGACGTTGCTTATGGTGCAGCTGATCGAATGTTTAAGTATCTTTCTTCTCGTGGTGTGATCTCACCTGAGTCTGTGCAGGGGGGCTCTACGCTGGACTCGTTTGAGGCCACTATTCCAGAGTCTAACATGGAAGCCCCAATTAAAGTAATTCTTCTTACAATTTCAAAATGGATTGAGAGTGAGAGACCTTACTTTGAATATGGGGAGGACTTCGAAGACCTTATTAATAATAGGGTGCTTGAGCCAGACTCAGAGGAATCCACAGAACTAGGCGAGGTTCCCCAAGATAAGCAAAAGGGTTCCATCGTACCGGGCTATTACAGAAGCCCTTACTGGATGAGTTATATCTTAGAGAATCAGGAGTAGCAATGGAATTGCTTTGGTTTGTTCTAGCCTGCTATGGGCTTACGTATCTTGTTGTCTACGCTAGTATCTTTAACAGAATTAGGCCATCTAAGGAATGGCTTTGGGGTTTTGGAAAGCTGTTTAATTGCACGCTTTGCTTTGGTTTCCACGCAGGTTGGTTTTTATTTGCGATTAACAGATGGACCGAACTATTTACTTTTGACTATACACTCGCTAATTTTCTAATTTGTGGTTGTGTAGGTTCAGGGACTTCTTACATGTTGAGCATGATAATCCAAGACGAGGGGGTGAGATATGCCACTACAGTGCAACATATCCGGTCGTAACTGGTACTTACGACCTGTCGCACGCTGCTGTTCCGGTTCGTAGCTCGGGCGGGTAGCGCCCGCATTTTAGGAGTTTTTCATTATGTCTAAGCAATTATTAACAGAATATTTTGCACTTTGTGATGGTGGCGTTTGTCCCGACTACCTCACAGAGAGTGAGAAAAGAAGAATGTCAGAGGGTGTATCGTTTTACATGACCGGCAAGATTCAGGAAGCTGATGCTCTTAACGGTAATGGACGAGTTTACCCAAAGCATATCCTCGCAAGAGAAATGGAAAACTATCAGAAGCTTATATACACTAGACGTGCCTTAGGCGAGCTAGACCATCCAGATTCCTCTGTGATCGAGTTGAAGAATTGTTCTCACTTGGTCACAGAGGTCTGGTGGGAAGGTAATAGCGTTATGGGAAAAATTGAAGTACTAAATACACCTTCTGGAAGAACCTTGAGAGCACTTGCAGAGTCTGCTTGTGGTATCGGCATCTCTTCTAGGGGATTGGGATCCGTGAAGCAGCGTGGAAAACACGTTGTTGTAGAGGATGATTTTAATCTTATTTGTTTTGATGTCGTCTCAGACCCATCAGCACCAGGAGCTTTCATCAAGCCCATGAAGGGAATCTCGCTGCAGAGGACTCCTTCAATTGGTCTTAGCTTGGGTGAGAACAAAAATCAAAGCTTGCACAACTTAATGAACGAAATTTTAAGGAAGTAAAATGAAAAAGTCTGAACTGAAAGCATTACTAAAGCCATTAATCAAGGAGTGTATACGAGAGAGCATTCTTGAGGAGGGTATACTATCTAACGTAATCGCAGAGGTCAGGCAAGGTTTGGGCAACACTGCTCCGATTGTGGAAGCCAGAGTCGAGCGGAGCACAGAGAAAAAGCAAGCCCCACAGACACCAGCACCATCTGTATCTGACAGGGTAGCGGAGCACCGCAAGCGTTTAATGGAAGCCATTGGAGCAGATGCTTATGGTGGGGTTGATCTGTTTGAGGGCACGACCCCAGCACCAGGCCAGGGATCTCCGCAAAAGGGGAACCCACTTAGTGGAACAGACCCCGGAGATGCAGGAGTAGACATCTCTGGTATCATGACCCTCGGTGGCAAAAACTGGAAGAATTTAATAGGCTAGCACTATTTATAGGAGCGAGGGATTATAAATGGCAGACCCATCAACATTTAGGTACACTGTAGGTTCTAGAAAATTTACAAGAACAAGAAACTCTTTAAAGAAGCTTAGCTTTACAACAACTTCTGCGACTGGCGTCACAAGCAGCTTTGACAAGACAAAGGCAGCAACTTTACAAGTCAAAGCAACAGATGAGGTTGTGTACATTAGGCCAGATTATCTTGTCATAAAGTTATCTGGAATCGCCACGTCTGGAACCATCGCTTCCAAGCTCACTATCAGGATAACAACCGATTCTGATGGTGACGACACTATTTTCCCAGATACAGAAGCAACAATCGCAACAGGGATAACAACCAATACAACTGGTGTTGTTTCTTACTCGATCCAGCTTCCTTTTGTCGATACAGCAAGTGCGGCAACAACATTTTATCTAATTGCAAAGACAGACGTTGCAGATGCTGTTGATATTGATTCAGCCGATCTTTATTGTACAGTAGAGACGTTCTAAGATGCCAGTAGCAGAAATAAATGTTGCCAGGATCATTAAGCCTCCGCGCGCCACAAACGGCTCGCAGGATTATTCCCCTTGGAAGCTTTTAACCACAGAAGATATTGCTGCGACAACTGACTCAGAAAGTCTTGAGATCTCAAAGTCTATGTCTGGTAACGAAATTCATTTTAGAGGCTCTGTGCCAGCCGGTGGTAGCGATTATCACCCCGATCACGGCTGTCTTTATCAATTTAATATGATAGATCCTGATGATGGCGCCACTATTTCAGCCGGCGGCGGCGACATAGTTGGCATCCAGTTTTATTTTAAACTAGGAAGCACGGTTCCAGACTCTAATAGAGAATTTGTTTATTGTGGTATGTGGGATGGAAGCCAAGGCTCTTTCGGGGGGGCTCTTTATCTTAGCGCCGATAGAATTGCTTACGGTACCTACACCTCAGTGGCTCAACAATCATATTCAAGATCTGCCGGGAATGCTTATTTAGTAGAA
>Ga0070749_10000023_pt1 | contig 69283 bp, 87 predicted proteins | sample VirMetDEL_Nov_18_FD_75180 | JGI IMG/M metagenome (GOLD analysis project Ga0070749, IMG submission 75180) | Aqueous microbial communities from the Delaware River and Bay under freshwater to marine salinity gradient to study organic matter... | ecosystem: Environmental > Aquatic > Marine >...
ATATCTCTATAATTACTTATTGTAATTTCAGAGTTAGGATTTAAATTATGTTCTTCGAAAAATTTATTTTTTTTAAATTCATCATATAAACCACTTAACCATTTCTCTACTGTTTGGGGATAACTTGTACTCATCTACTAAACTCTTTTTGAATGTCCTACAATTTGATAAAAATCTTTTTTGTCATCACAATAATCCAACACTAATTGAAGAAGTGTTTTGAACATAAAAGCCCCCGAAGTCTGTTTCTCACATCGTGTAAATAACTCAATGAAGGTAGTCAACGTATCCATATTATAATACCCATGACCATTAAGTTCACCGTAAACATTATCCATTTCATTTTTGGATATTAATTCATAGTTGTTTCTCTCTTCTACCGTCTTAAATGGTTCCATTTGGTCATAATTCTCTAACATTGTATGTACAAATTGTTGAACCATTTCTTTATTATATTCACACTTCACCAATAGGTCGACAATCCAATGGGTATGTGATGGTGTTCGTAGTCGTTTACCTGGTTCACGGTATTTAACAATGAAATCAAGGTCAGGATTTTCACCACGAAATCCTTGATAAATTGCTATTACCGTACCATCACTCATAGTATAGTATTTTAGTGGTGGGTAATAATTATCCGTTCCTCTTTGTTTGTATGTTAACTGTTTAATGGTCATAGGTTTATTTTTTTTAAATCTTCTTCTAAATTGTAATATCTGTTAATTCTAAGACTGTGTTTTGATTTATTATCCCAACAAATCATTTTTTCATTAAGGTGAACCAAATCTTTAATTCTATCTTCCATAATAACTGAAGGTCTTGCATTTTCCCTAAAGTAACCAACTTTGTTTTTTATAATCAATTCTTCAATTATTGTTGTTGGTATTCCTTTATTTTGATAATCTTTAATCAAATCATTCACTTTTTGAAAATAATCAAAAAATTCATTTTCAATGTTACCGATATATCTATTTTCGAATTCTACTTCTACACAATCTTGAACAATATCATAAAAAATAGATAAGGATTCTGAATTGACTTCAAAAATCTCATCATGATTAGACTGTGTAATGTACTTTTTTAAATTATTTCTGAGTTTTGTTTCAACATCTCTTGCTTGATTGTAGGTTTCAAATTCATAAGTTTTTAAAAACTCAATTGGTCTAAGATGTTCTGTAGTGTTATATGAAATTAATCTAGTATTTAGACAATTAGTAATACCGAATTTATAAAAATCTTCTACACCATCTGATGCTAAATATAAATAACCTTTTTTCATAAATTAAGTCTGTGTAAACCCATAATTCTTTAGGTTATGGGAGGAAATAGACTAGGTTTCCCTCTTTAAATTAACAATTAAATTTTAATATGTGACAAATATAATTAAATGTAGTGTTTTATTTTTAAATTTTCAATTTTTTTTAAAAATAAATAAATACTATACGATGTGAACTACCCAATCATACCTATTTTTTCCTTTTGTCCATTCTTTGTGTTATATATAGTAATCCATTTACCACTATAAAAACTACAACGACACTAATTATTGTTCCCATTTTTCTTATTTTTTTTAATTACTTTATCATAAGCATATGACCACTTATCTCTAATATCTTTGTGCTTATGTTTTTTTTTAGAATTCAATTTATCTAATTGTTTGTAAAATTTATCTTTTAACTTTTTTTCTTTCAAAGAAAAATAAATTTCAGTAAATAAATCATCGTAATGTCCCATAACATTATATTTTTTTTAAATTAATCTTTTGGTTCACTAATTTTTTTTAGTTTCTGATTTACCCTTTACCTCATGAGGATTACTTGATTGTATTTGTAAAAATCGATGTACAACTGCATCATTAAATGGTGTGACTTCATTTTTATTTAACTTTACTGTGTTAACAACTTCAGTTATTTTTTGCCACACTTCTTTACTCGGTACACCATCAGTTGAGTCTACTATCCCTCTAATCCAATATAAAAATTCATTAGCGTTCATTATTTATACTTCTAATAAAGTTTGATTTTGACAATATTTTAATTTGATTTTTAACCATGTTACAAGTCTCTTGAATAAAAACTTTAATTGAAATTATTGGTAATGATATTATCAGAATAAACGTACTTAAACTTACTAATATCAAAAATGATATAAATTGTAAATTTCTTTTTAAGGAAGGTAATTTGAGTGTCATATATTAAAGATATTGTGTTATTCTACTAGCTTCTTGTTCTATTTTAAATAACATTTTTTTATAACCGTTAACTTTTTGTTGGTTCCCATAATCATACTCATTAATTTCAACACTTTTAGCCTGTTCTTCTATTGGTAGTTTTGGAACTCTACTAAGTAACTCTGTAAATTTTTGGTGTTCTGACATTAACCAATTATAATAGTCTGCTTTTGATTTCATATTTTATTTTTTAATATTTTATTTTTTAATATTTTATAATTTGGAGAATTTTTTATGCGTTTTAAATATTCTTCGTTAGATTTATTAATGTTTTCATTTAGTATTTTTTTTACTTCAAAATCTATATTTATATATTTTTTAACATTAATACTTGCGGATTTACTAACCCAAACTTTAATCGAATCATTTGGTTTTTTATTTTCAGATAATATAAATGTTCTATGAAAACCGTTTACTATTGAATATTCAGTTATTCTTTCTTTTGGCTCTATGTATTTAGAAACAATTATTGATGGTATATAACCTATAGTATCTAAAGATTTTCTTAATTTTTCCCATTCATATTGTTTATCAAATAAAAAATAAGAATTTAAACCCTTTTCTTTCATCAAACTATATTGTTTAATATTTTCATATCTAATAGTAGTGAGATAATAGTTTGGATGTAAAAATTTTATTAAAAAACTTGAAATCTCTTTTATAAACGTAAAAAATAACATAATATAATTTTAAAATAATCTACTAAAATGTAAATAATTCAATTAATAACTAGACTATAAGTATTTTTTAAAATGGTCTTTTTTGTAGTATCCAAGTGTCTTCTGGTATCATATGTAAACCCCTTCTTCTTCCACCACCAACTATCATCTCTTCTGTCCTTTGTTCGTCAGTAATATCTAGTGGTTCTAATTTATATATGCGTGTGTCAGTTTCTGGTCCTTCCCAATTTTCTCTTTGTCTATATGTAATTCCAAAAATTCTATAAGGTGTAAAAGTTTTTGGTTTTACTCGTTCACCTCTACTAGTACTAAATCCCTCACGACTCTTGTCTAAGTCTACAATTATAATTTCATCACCTTTATTAAGTGGTTGATTGGTTTGTGTAGACTCATTTAATTTACCTAAATTATTTTTTTTACTTTTAATAAGATTTTTTAATCTCCTACTTAAATTTATTTCTTTTAAGTTTTCTTTATGTAATTCATCAATTTTTGGTCTTATGAAATCATACAATTCGTTACCTAATTTTTTACCAAATTCAATATCACTAGGATAATGTACTTTCGCCATGTTTCTACTGAAAGCAATTTCATCCCCTAATTTGGTAAAATCTTTTTTATATTTTGGGTATAAATCACTTAAATAACGTGAAATAAATATACCTTGTGTCGCATGACCAGAAGGATAGGATGGTGTATTAGCCGATTTTAAATCTTCAGAACCTAATTCCATATTTTTAATCTTAGCTACTTGACTAGGTCTAGGTCTATTGTAATGATATTTTAATTTTAATATTATTGATTTAACATCATCCATTAATTTATTTATACCCAAATTAGGAAAGTCTAAGTCTTTAGTTTTTAAAAATTTTTTAAAGTGTCCATCAATATCATCTGCACTTTTTACCATTTCTTTTTCTGTTGGAATGGTTTTTAAATATTCTATTTCTTTTTCTGTTTGTTGTGATTCGTTTTTTGGTGGTGGTGTATTTTTAAATTTATCCAAAGGAAATTGTTTAAATAAATCTAAATTATTATTAATTTTTTTTTTGTGTTTTTTGGTTGGGGATTTTTTAAAAACCAAATCTTTTAGTTTTTTGTTTTTAGATTCATTTATTACTGAATTAAGGTAAACGCTTGTTGTCTGTCCATCTATGAACTCAGTATCACCGTAATCAATTACTTCTGTCGTGCCACCCCAATCATAAAATTCTTCATCACCCATATTTTCAGCACTATTTTTATCAAAAGCTACCACATCAACATCACCACCTCTATACACTATCCAACTCTCAGTCTCATCTCTAGTAATTCTATATGATTTAGGTGGTACTTTTATTGGGTTTCTTATAGAAGCATAATCACCGTCTTCTGTCCAATTATCCAAAGCCCACTTTATGTATTTTTTAGAAGCCATTGTAGATTCATAAGTGTCTAAATTTAACCCAAATAACTTCGCAAAATCATACCATTCACGCTCATAACTCGTACTTATACCACTAACTAATTCTTCCATTTGTTTTTTTGTAAATCTTTTATGAATAGATGTTAATAACTTCAATTCAAAAGGTGTGAATGGTTTACGGTCAGCATTATCTAAAGATTCTTCATCAGACCAAGAATCTCGATTACGGTCTTGTTCCTTAATACTTAAAATTTTTTTTATTTCTTTTAAAGTATACATTAACTATAATTTATTTTTTTATTGTCATATTTTTCAGTCCACAACTCCATAAATTGGCATGGATGGGTTCCGTTATTTGCTTTCATATTTTTAAATATTCCTTTACCGTAATTTCTACCATACCCAAGTTTGTTTGAAGCCTGTTCTAATGATTCTTTACCACCTAAATTACCAAAATTTTGACACGCTGTATAAATAATTTCAAATCCTCTAGTTCCTTGATTATGTGCCATGTAAATTTCTGCATTTGTAGGTCTTCTACCAGTTATATAACTTAAAGAACGAATTTTTTCTTTTAATTTTTTTCCAGCTGCTTTAGCATTTTCATATGGGTCCCACACTGTCAGATTTGTAACACCATAATCATCAAAATATTTAGGCATTATTTGATATAACCCAGAAGCTCCACTATTTTTATTTTTAGCTGATGGGTCACCACCAGATTCTATATTCGCTATAGTAAACATTAATTCCTTACTTAACCCATTTTCATCACTAGATACATTAATAGCGTCCACAACCACAGGACTAAAAGATTTTACATTACCTTTTGTAAACTGTGTTTTAATTTGTTTAGGGTCATTAATTTTTGGATTTTTGTTTATGTTTTTGAGGTTTTTCATCGCTCTTAGTGTTTCCTCATCTACCTTATCACTAACTTCAAATCCATGGTCAGCTTGAAAAGCATTCACAGCTTTTAAAGTTTCGGAACCAAACTTACCATCAACACCAAACCTTGGTAGTACATAATTAAGTGAAATTAAATCTTCTTGCATTTCCCTTACTTTGGACCTCATGTCTTTCCTGCCTTTATCCATACCATCGTATAAAGATAATGTAGTTTCTCTATCAAATTTTTTACTTTCTAATATTCTGTGTAGTTGTTGTTCTGTAATTACAATATTCATTTTGGGAAGTTTAATTTTTTTATTGGTATTTTCGTAAATGTTAATACCAGTGTACCCAAAACCTTTTACTAATTGTCCTGCAATTGCATTAGCTTCATCCTCAATTACTCCACCAATATCTTGTGGTGGATTATTGATGTCTATCCTGCCATCTTCTAATTGTTTATGATGTACCAACTCATGAGCTATACTCCTTAAAATATCAGCTGTAGCTCTGTTTTTAGAATAAACATTTACAGTATTATCATTTAAATTATAAGAAGCTAAAGTCATTAATTTACTTCTATCAGTAACTAATTTTACAGTAACTGGTACTTTATAACCTAAGATATCTTGACAAAATTGTAAAAACTTATCTACAATTTCTTTTTGAGATAAACTTCCACTTTGTTCTTTAATAACATTTTTACGTGTCTCCATTAACTATAAATACTTCCTATTAATGGAATTTATGTTTATTTGTTATTTAAATCATATGGGTTAGGTGGTGGTGTTACCCCAGAAACCTCTTGTTCTTCCTGTACTTTTTTTAACATCTCCATGTACTGTTCAAATGCTTTTTTTTGTTGACTTTTAACACGTAGAGTTTTTTGTTTTGCTTTCTGCTTTTGATTTTTTCTATGTTTACTTTTTGGCATATTTTTTTTCTTAAATGTATTAATGAAACACAATCTTGTAAATAAAAAAAAAGCCAGAGTTTTAAAACTCTGGCTTTAGGGCTGAATTCGGTATTCAGACATCCACCACCCTTAAAAGGGAAATAAAAAAATTACAGTAGGATGTTGGGGATACCCTACATGATTATCTACTTCCCTTATAGTAGTCATTGTAACTTTGTGATTACAACATTAACTTTGTTAGCCATTTCTTATAGTTACCAACAATTAGATTATGCCTCTAATTAATCCCTTACTTTATAGACTATAACACCTTTTAACAAAGTATCAAAATTTTAGTGTAACGTATTGTGTGACCAATAGCTTCATCTGTAAAGATTATTATTAGTTAAACTTGGTTAGAGTTTTTCTAACAACACAGGTTATTTTAAAAAAGATTTTTTGATATTAGGTAACCTTAAACCTAAACGTAATCTCTCATTTTATAGTGTGAGTTTACGTAGTGAACACTTTGAGCGGATGGGTGAGACTTGAACTCCCAACTCCTAACTGGATGTTAGGTATTTTACTATTAAACTACACCCGCTTGTAAAAAAGGAAGGTTATTTTTTAAAGTTACATAGTTCCAATATATATTGTGTAACTCCTTCCTTTTGTGTATAACAAATATATAAAAAGTATTTTAAAAAGACAACTTATTTAAACATTTATTGTAAAGTTTTTTTTTAGTTGTAATTTACAACTATCTATTCGAAGAATTAATTTGCCAAAGTTTTACTACTCTTTCGGCTTCTGAAAGTAAATTTCTTTTTTTATCTAAAAAAGAATTATTATTTAGTTTTGTATTAGTCTCATTATATATAATATCTCTAACTTTATTAGAATTTTCATTTATACTATCTAAGTTAGATGATGTAACAACACTAAATTTATCAACCCAATCTTTTCCACTTATCAAAAAGTGTGAAAAATTTTCTCTATTAATTTTTTTAATATTATTTAATTTATCTAGGTACTCAAAAATAAATTTTCTATTTTCAACAACATCACCATTCACTTTTTCGATTTCATTTTCTTTTAATTTTTCTATGGATTCTATAAAATATTTTTTTAAAATAAAATCTTTTTGTATATCAACAATTTCTTCTGAAACTGTATTCATGTTTATATCATTATCATACATAAAATCAGTATCAGATTCGTTAATAGTTTCTTTGTCTTTTTCATTAGTTAACTTTTGGTAATACTCATCTCCCATCCTATCTTTAAACCATGGATTAATATCATAATCTGGGTAATAATAGGAATAGTCATTAAGTTCTAGACAATCCCCCTTTTTACCATAACAATCATCAAAGGAATATTCTTCCTCCATAAAAATATTAAATATATTATTTAAATTTTCTGTATCAAAATCATAAAGTATGTCTTCTAGATGATGGTCAGCGTAATCTGGATGATATTCGAATCGATTTATATTATCCCAAGCATCATCATCTTGTACCCAATTTTTTAAATCATCTTCTATTACATAATATAGTTTACCATTACGATATTCTAGTTTACCATCATAATCAAAGTGTTCTTCTATATTATTTTTAATATCTTTTGTAATATCACTATAAAACTTATCGTGTGCCGCATCTGAATTTGCCCACCTAATATAATGTTTTATGTTATCAATATCTTCTTCATATTTATAAATTAATTCTTCTTCTTCCTCATCTAATGGTTTATTATATAATAATCTTTCCGCTGTTTCTTTGTCGACATCTAAAACTTTGATTATTAAATCCCAACTAGCATCATCTAAGTCATCTAAAAAATTACTATGTAATTCATCGAATCCATATAAATCATCACCAAAAAAATCCTCGCTACATAAATATTTATCTACCAATTGCCTATCATCTTTTACAAATAATTTTTGTAAATCGTCACAATCAAAAAACTTAGTTACTGGAAGTGGTTTTTTTGTATTCTGTAAATAACGTACCAATAATGGTATAAAATAACTTATGTGTTTTGGAGCACCAACTAACTTTAACATATTACGATTTATATTGTTTTTAGGGTCTTTATCCCAATATTCAAATATTTTTTTTACTAAACTTTCTGGAAATGTAGTGGTTATTACATCTTTTTCTTCATCAGAAGTCCCAGTTGGGAAATTCCATACTCCCCACGGATATAACGATAATTGTTCCTCATTAAGTTTTCTTCTAATTGTAGTAACCGCTTCTGGATATTTAGATTTCACAATTTCACTATTTTTATCGTCATAATCAACTTGGTCTAAAACATGTCTCATAGCATTTAAAGCTGACATTCTTTTATCATTTGAATCTAAAATTACCCATGGTGCACCACTGTGTGACGTATCTTTAAACACTCTTTCTTTATAGTCTGTATATTCATCCCATTTTTCTCTAGAAGCTTCATCGTTGGGTGAGTATTTCCAGTATTTTAGTGGTGATTGTTGTCTAATAGTAAATCTTTGTTCTTGTTTTCCTTGTGTGATTGATAACCAAAATTTAATCAATATTACCCCTTTACCTAATAAACTTTTTTCAAAGGGAACAACGTCTCTCATAAATTCTTCATATTCTTCTTTAGAAGAATATCCCATAACTGGTTCTACTATACCTCTGTTATACCAACTTCTATCAAAAAAAGTTATTTTACCAGGTTCTATATATTTTTCATATCTCTGAAACCAATTTTTCTTTTCTTCGTCTGTTGGGATTCCTAATGCAATAACATTAAAATACTTTGGGTCTAAATATTCTGTCATCTTTCCAATAGTGGAACCTTTTCCAGCTGTATCTCTTCCTTCAAAAATTATAACTAAAGGTATATTATTCTTTTTAACCCATTCTTGTAATTTTAATAACTCTATCTGTAATAACTCTTTTTCTGTTTTAAATATTTTCCTAGGTATTTTAGATTTTTCTTCTTCTACCTCATCATAATAATCAACACCCTGTGGTGTTTCCCCCTGTAATAATTTTTTTTCGTATTTAGCTCTTTTAGGTAATGAAGTGTTTAAACGACTAAGGTAATCTATAACTATTTCTGTTTTATCACCACTTTTTAAAAGTTTATTTTCCAAACCTCTCAACATAGTGGGGAAATCAATTAAATCTATGTAATCAGAATCTTTTAGTTGGTCAACCAATTTAGATACTTCTTCATCATATATCTCATTTTCATCTAATGTATCTTGTAATTGTTGTAAATATTGGTTTAGTTCATCTGGTGTATCACTTTTTTGTTCTGGTTTTTTAAATAAATTACTTAAAATATCAAAAAAACCTTCATTAATTATTTTTTGATGTTCATTAAGTTTTTTATTTTTGTCTGGAAACATTTGATTTATATCAAATATAAGGTCATTTGGGTGGTATTCATCCACATAAACATCATTATAAGAATCAAACTCATATTTTTTATCATATGCATATTCAAAATCTCTGTCTGATTCACCTACCTCTTCACTATGTATAATTTCAGCCAAACCGTATTCAGGTCCTTCCAAACACATAATATAATGATGCAAATTGTATTCTTCAACACAACCAAGTTCAATTGGATTTGTAGTACTATATATTGTTTCTTCTATTATAGGGTGGTAATATTGTTCTAATTCAAGTTCTTCCCATTCATTACATTCACAATCTCCCATACCTCCACCAAAAACATCTTCAAGTTCATCTTCTGAACAAGCTCTATATTCATCACCGTGTTCATCCCAAATAATACCATCTACACACGCACAAGAATCACCAGATTCCTCACCCACACCATCTACACAATCATCATAAAACCATTCACTTTCTATGTCACCATAAACACGAACTCTACTAAGATATACTTTTGGTAAAACCCATTCTTCAACATTATCACGGTTACCAATTAAATAGTTGTATTCATATATGAAATTCATTTCACTACTTAAATAAGAAGGTAGTTTAAAATATCTCATTAATGTTTCTCCAAATTTATTAATAGATGGTTGTTTAATTAATGCAAGAGTAGTTTGCATAATTCTTTTAGCGTTAGTAGTTAAATTTAATTTTTGAGGTGACATCATAAATAAATATATGATACTATAGAAGATTCAACTTGTGAAATTTGTTAATTAGTTTGTGTTTTTCTTTTTTGTCTTCTGTAGTAGCTACTTTTTGTTCAAATAATTTCCATAATACTTCTTTTTGTAGTTTTGGTTCTACAATACCAAATAATTTAAGGTCATTTTTATTTTTTATTTGGTTATTTAGTATGGATTCAAGTATTTTATTTAATAGCTGTTCGTAATTAGTTTCCTTCATAATCTTAAAAACTAAACATTTGTGGGTTTTTCGGTGGAATTATATAAATCTTTGGTTTGATTTCTTTTATTCTGTATTTCTTCGGCTAGTTTTTTATTTCTATTCACCACTTCTTTTCTTCTTCTTTCTAATTCTTCTAAGTGATTTTTTTTATCTTCTTCTTCTTGTAACTTTTTACTTATAACATCTATTCTATCTAAAGCCATTTTAGTCATATACATATTGTTTTTAAGTAATTCTACAATGTCTTCCATAGTTGGTTCCCTATGTGTAACTGTTTGATAATATAGTAAAGACTGAATAGCTTCTTGTGGGTTACTAAAATCTCTATTAGGTATTAAATATTCTTTACCTATTACAAAGGTAGGAAACACAGCACTCCTAGTGAGAGATTTAACATATTCCCATTCTTTTTTAAACTCTTTAAAATTTCTTTCAGTATACTCAACATTAGCTGCTTCTAATTCTTGTTTCATTTTTGCACAATACCCACAAGTAGGCATTGTATACATTATAATTTCTAATTTTTCCATAATTTATTATTTTACAATACTAAATTTATCACCTTGTTTAATTTTGTCAAGTATTTCTAGACCACTTACAACATTGCCGAAACATGTGTGGTTACCGTCTAAATGTTCTGTATTATGTCTATTTAAACATATAAAAAACTGTGAACCACCCGTGTCCCTTCCTCTATGTGCCATAGACAACACACCTTTCTCATGATATTGTTTTTCATTATTTACCTCACATTTAATAGTGTAACCAGGTCCACCAGTACCGTCTCCATTAGGACAACCACCTTGTACTACAAAACCTGGAATTACTCTGTGGAATGTAAGATTTTGATAAAATCCGTCATTTACTAAATTTTCAAAATTTTTTTTAGTTAATGGTGTTTCATCATATAATGAAATAACCATGTCACCGTAATTTGTAATTATTTTCATTTTTTAATTTTATTAATTTGTTTTAAAACATTATTACTATTTTCATTTATCTTTTTACTTATCATAGCACCTAAATTTCTTAAAACCATAGTAGATATTCTATACGCAACGTAGGTAACAGAAATTGTTATGAAAACAACAATTAAATTAAGAATTAAAGGTAACCACAAATTCATAAGATAAGTTTTAATATCTGTATAGGGCACGTATATTAATTGTTGGTTACTATATTCTATAAATTTTTGAACGTCACCATCAAATTGTTCTATTTGTTGTTTTGTTAACTTGTCACAATTTATACAATGTCCTGTGTCATAAACAGAGTACATAGTTCCCAAAGCTTGAATAAATAAAAATGATATTATTATCTTCCATTTATATGTCTTTAAAAAAGACATTATTTTTTCTGTGGTATCGAATTTCTCAACAATACCATCTAAAAATTTTATATATTTTTTGAACATAATATAATTTTTATTCTAGTATTTTATCTACCAATCCGTATTCTAAACATTTTTTAGCGTCCCACCATAAATCATGCTTTAATATTTCATCCAATTCTTTTTGTGGTACTTTAGTATACTCTTGATATAAATTTTTTATCATATCCATCAATTTAGTATTATTTTCCATATCGTCAAGTAAATCGGAATATTTTCCCCAACTAGTAGCACTTAATTGATGGATTAACATATAAGCGTGTTTGTGAATATATCTTTCTTTACCAACTACACTAATCATTGTGCCAGCACTAGCAGCACACCCTTCTATAATTGTAATTACATCACATTTAGTATTTCTAATTGTATCTAAAGTTGATAAACCAGCAAAAATACTACCTCCGTAAGAATTGATGTGTAAATAAATTTTTGGTAACTCTACTCCTAATTTTAAACTACTAATTTGTAATTCTTTATCTAATTCATTTATTTGTTTATTCAACTCTAACATCTTACTCCTTTCTACCTCAGAATAAAAATAAATGTGATTGTTTACCGTTGTAATTTCGTTATTACTATCACTAGATGAATTTGATTTATCATCTTGTTTTACACCCCAAATTGGTTCTTTATTCATTTTAATTTCTTTTTTGTATTATCTCATCAATTATTCCATATTCTAAAGCTTGGTCTGCATCTAACCATAAATCTCTTTGTGCATCCTTTTCAACTCTTTTGGTTGTTTTACCACAAGCTTTCGCCAATATATCAAATAAAATTTTATTGGTTTTTTCCCATTCATCCATAGTAATTCGAGCGTCTTGGATGTTACCAACAGCACCACCACTAGATTGATGCAACATTGTTTTACTATATCTCAAAGAGTTTCTTTTACCTTTTGTCCCTACTGCTAATAATACTGAACCCATAGAAGCTGCCATACCAGTATTTAATGTCCTAATATCACATTTAACATATTCCATAACATCAACAATCCCCAAACCAGCTTTTACCGAACCACCAGGTGAATCTATATGTAATGTAATATCATCGTCATTAATCGTATCTAAATACATTATTTGTGCTTGAAGAATTTGTGCAGTTATATCCATTATTGGTCCAGATAACCATATTATTCTTTCCATCATAAGTCTAGAAAATATATCAATTTGTGTGGCTCTCATTTCTCTTTCCTCTAAAATATAGGGTGTAAGTGAATTTTGATAGTCCCATAAAGTGGTAGACGAAATTGGGTTCTTCATACTTCTACTATATAAACTAAAATCTTTGATTAGGTCATTTTTCATATTTAAATTATTATTTTTTTGTTTTACTGTCAATTTTATAATCTTTAACCTTGATAACTATCAATAGGTTCACCGTCAGAATAAACTAAATCACGACATTCACGTAACATTTCTTGTTGACGTTCATAAATTGACTCCATAAACTCCATTTGAACTCTGTCATAATCTTCATCATCCCAATCCATATCTTCTGTAGGGTTATCCATATCATCTTCTTCAACCCAAATACAAGGTGTTCCGTCCAAATCTTTTTTGATTACGAGAGCACCAATAGGACTATACCCTTCATCCTCATACTGAACTTCAATAGAAACTTCAGGGTCCTTATCCACTAACATATTATAAAGGTGTATGAAGAATTTAATAGGTGGATACCAAGCTGAAGTTAATGTAAAATTACCATAATCAATAATATCATCAAGATATGTCCACTTAGAACCAACATTATCTAACGACCATGAATTCATAACACCACCGCTTTCCGCAACTTCTACATCATTGTAAAAGGTTTGTGCGAATGTGGTAACTTCACCATCGTTCGCTCTTTCTAATAACTCATCAAGGTATTTGATGGTTTCTTCATTTGCATGGACTTCAACCATGCTCTTTAAGTGATTTGCCATTTTTTAATTTTTTAATTTTTTATTTATTTTCTGTTTTCCATTCTTCACCAAAATCACCAATTTTTGCTCTATGTTCATCGGTTGGGTCATATTTTCTAGTGACGTAATAAACTAATATTGTTCCTGGTTCTAAAGCTTTATACCCATGATAAACCCCTGGTGGAATTTCTAGTACTTGTGGGTTTTTGTCTGATAGATACTTGAATTCACAACCATCTTCTTCAGTTGCCCAACCAACTTTTAAACTACCTTTTAAACAAATCCAATAATCAGTTTGTTTCTCATGTTTATGCCAAGCTACTATGTGTTCTGTTGAATTGATATAACTAACATTTATTTGTCCTTCTTTGAGTGGGAATACATCCAGTAATCTTTGTGCTCTGTCATCTTCATGGTAATTCATGTTTTAATTATACTAAATAAAAATATTTAAGAAAAGTCTAGAGCATAAAAAAATGGGACCTATGTCCCATTATTTTTAACACTCCAAAATATACTTTAAACTACCCATAGCGTTTTTGATGTGTGATTTTGGAATCCAGAATTCTAACTCACCAATCTCATCGATTTTCTCCTTTAAATTCTTATTGAATTCTTTTATCTCAGATTGGGTAGTTGGTCTTTTTAATCCCATGTATTTTGCACATGTAGGACCGATTCCAGAAGCTTTTGATACCCAATCAGTCAAATCTCTACCACAACAACGACAACATCCAACATCAGTAAAAGTCATTTTTCCTTTGACTCTAACTGCTTTATTTGTCAACGCATTTATTTCTGAAACAGTTACTGTGATAGGTGTAATTTTACCCAAATTGTATTCTTCTGAAATTTCTCTAGCAACATATCTTTTTAAAACCAAGTCTACATTTATTTTAATTGGTTTGATACTGCCTTTAGGTTTTTTTGGTGCGAAGAATTTTTTAACCGCCTCCATTTGTTTTGGGGTTAACTTACCCCAACGATTATATCCATTAAGTACGGATTTAACAAATCCATTATTACCTTCGTAGTTTATTAGTTTTTGTATTGTGTCTTGGTCAGTCATACTTTATTTTTTTTAAGTGGTTATCAATTCAACAATACAAAGATAATTAAATTATATTAAACTACAAACTTAATTTATCAAAATTAATTTTTTTGTACAATTAGGACATGTAAATTTTTCTTCAAATCGCTTATCAAAAACAACTTCATTTTCACAAACACATTCTTTTATTTCAAAGTCTTCTTTATTTGGTGATTCTTGTGGTGTGTAATTACAAACCAAAGTTTTATCCATTATGTAAGCATATCTGTGTTTTTGTGTTCTAGGTAACCAAACTCCTTTAGCATCCTTAGTCGTACCTCTATAATTTTTTTTGAAAGTGCCATCACCAATATAAAGAAAAAAGTCACTTTTTGGTGTGGATAATCCATAATAAGTGAAATTACACACCTGATAGATACTACCACTATGTCTAGAATTATCAGCTAAAGTAATTACCGCTCTAACATTTTCTTTCTTCAATAATCTAATTGATGTACCTAACAAAAATGATGTCGCATTAGTTCCATTTAAGTTTGGTAAAACACATAGTCTAGATAATTCTAAAACTGTTTGGTCAGTATTGGGTAATCCAAACCAACCTTTCAGTGCAACATTACCTTGTGGATTTGAGAATGTTGTCACACCTAAAATTTCTTCATCTCCTTTTTTAAATAATCCAAAAGAAAACTTAGCAAAGAACTTTGCGTCAGCCAAATAATGATATTTTTTTATAAATTCGTAAGCCTGACTTTTATCTATTCTTTTAATTAAATAATCTTTTTTCTTAAAATTATTATTATGTCTAGGTTTTTCTTTAAATACGGGAAAATTACCATGTGGTACGACATATTCTTTATCTGTTGAATTATTTTTAATTTTATAACCACCGTCTACCTTTCCTAAATATATCCCAACATTATTAGAATTGGTTATAAATAAGTCACCATCTTTTAATTTAGATAATGTGGTAGATTCTTTGCTAAAATTTGTCATAATTTTATAATTTAATTAAAAATAAATAAAAAAAATAATTAAATCAATAAAGTATTAGTACTCTGATATTTTATTAGAGCGAGTTCTTTTTTCTTGGCCTCTAACATCACATCAACGTCTACACCATAGGTATTAATATATTCAGAGATATAATCTGAATGTGCTTGTGGTTTAATAGTATCATTATTCTCATGTAATGATTTACTCTCAGAGTAGTGAACTACAGGTTTGATATCACCCCAAGTGCTTGCAGCAAGTTTAAGTGCTTCTTCTTCCGTCAGACCACCTGTATTAAATTTATGGTGGTGATAATCAAACACTATTGGTATGCCTATCCTTTCGTGTATGTACATCAAATCCTTAACTGAATACATTGACTCTTTATCATCATTTTCTACAGTCAAACGTGTTTGTACGGATTTAGGTAATCTTTCAAAGTTCTTACAGAACCTATCCATAGCAGAAATCTTATCACCATACACACCATTACAATGTATATTAATTTTATTATATGGTGTTCTAGATAAACCAATTAAATCAAATATTTCACCGTGGTTTGATAAATCTTTTATTGTGTTTTCAACAACATTATCGTTGGGTGATACTAAAACATTAAATGGACCTGGATGGAATGTAATTCTATGTCCATATTTTTTAACCAAATGACCCAAACCACTTAACAAGTGTTTAATCCTAATGTAGTGAGGTAAATCAGATAATTTATATTCTGATGCCCAAGGAAAAATATCCGAACTCATTCTAAAAAATTTAATACCATTATTTTCATTCCATTGTATAATTTTTATTAAATCTCTGACATTTAAAATTGATAACTCAGAAGCATAATCGATACCTTTACTAATAAATGTTCGTTTAATCATAGACCTATTGGTTGTGACTTTGGGTTTTTCTTTAGATAAAGACATATTAATACAAGCGTATCCTAAATTCATATCGAAATAATTAAATTTTAAGTTTTGAACTACCCAAACCAATAGTATTGGTTAGGTATTTGAGATTTCAAATATAAAGAATATTTATTTAAAAAACAAATGAAAGATAGAATAAAAAAATTATTAAGAGAATTTAGTATTGACGAACTAGATAGAAAAACATATAAAGATGGTCAATTATCTTTAGAATATGTAGATGCTTACGATTACCCAAAATATGTTATTTATTATGATACAGAAGAACTAGTAGATGGTTATGGTGATGAAACAAATATAGTAGTCGCTGAATTAGATTCTAGATTTTTTGATGAAAGAATGGCTAGAATAATATTACAATACCTAATAACTAGGTAAACTATTCAACTAAAATTTAGATATGTTCAAAAAAAAAACCCCAATATGGGGTTTTTTTACATTGTCAGGAAGGTATTGATTGTTGCGTTATCATTTAATTTAAAGTAGATTGCTGAAACCTTCCTTATTTATATAAACGTGAACTTATCACGGAATTTTTAAAATCTGATGAGTAGTCAGAATATGGGTGAACTCTTTTTTAATTTAGGACTTCTGAGACTAAAAATCCCTTTTTTATTTTTTCAACAAGGTGGGGGAATATTTCCACCTCTCTCTTTCATAGTTATATTTAACTTTTGCTGAAAGTATTCTTTGGTCTACTCATCAGACCGTTATTGGTTCGTATCGAAGTGAATCGACAGTCTCCATCATCATGTTATAAGGTGTGAAGTTATCACAAGTTAAAACATTTTTCATGATTGAAGGTGAGAATCCAGATACTAGTACTGTCCCCATTTCATTAAATGAAGTTGGGAAATTATCGTTTCTAGCATTTATGTTCCAGTAAACGATATCTGGTGTTTTATACCCAGCATTCTCAAACATCTCTTTAATCATTTGTTGTGCGGTTGGGTTCCATTTACCTAACACATTAGCTGAATCGAATTCCATGTCTGAAAGAATCAGAACTTTAGTTGGCATCTCATGTTGAGACACTTGATGCTTGACTGCTTGTTCTAAAATTAATTCAAAAGTAGATGCTAAGTTTGTATTCATACCCCAATCAGCTCTTTTTAGTTGTTGATATCTATCTTTTAAATCACCATTAAGTACTTGAAATGTTGGTCTCTCTGAGAACGTAATAAACGTATCTTTGAACTGACCTACATTTCTTTCCGAAATATATAGACCTAGTGATATTGCAACATCCATACAAGAAACATTAGGATTGTTACCCGCTGAACATACCATAGAACCCGAAACATCTACAACTGGTAGTATTCTTTCTTCAGAACCTTCCATATAGTTAGGTAAAGCTTTCCACTGTTCACTCGCAATTTCGGAGTCCCCAAACTTAAGTGATTTAGTGATATCATAAGGATATACCGCTCCAGCGTTAATTTTCACAGTACCCTTTTTAAGAGAATTAATATATTCTCTATATCTTTCACCGTCATTTTTGTGGAAAGCTTTTTGGTATCTAGATGCGGCTAAGGATGGTAATTTAGAATAATCGATATTCTCCCATTTTTTAGAACACATACTAGTTTCAACCACATTAGTCAAACTAACTAATAATTTACGATACTCTTTAGGTGTCATATTCAAATACTTTCTAATTGTATTTGCCTTAACACCTTTTCTTGGCATCCACTTTGCACATAAACCATCTTTGTTGTTTAAAGCTGATTTAATTAATTCAAGTGGTTCCAACCAACAGTTGTCTGTACCTACAAGAGTTAGGACATCGTCCCATCTTCCATATTCACTAATTAAGTGAACATTTTTTTTAAGTACTTCACTGTGGTTTTTACATAACCAACCTAAAATATCTCTAAAAATTTGTCTTTCACCAGCACCTTCTCTCACATCTCTTGCCCAGAATAAAATTTTCATAGCAATTAGAGCGTCTTCATTATATGCTTTTGAGAACTTTGAAATAAGTTTTTTCTTATTTATCCCTCTCATCGCACCTATCTGAAAAAATAGGTTCACACAGTGGTTCAAAGAAGATGAATTAGTTGCCATCCCATTTTCGGTTACCGTGTCTTGTGTCTGAAGTGCGTCTCTCAAATTCATGATAAATAGGTTAATTTAATTTTTGGTTAGTATTATAAATATTAAATAAATTAGTAAAAGTGACTAACGTTGTTCAAGTATATTAAAAAAAATCACTCCTGTCAAGCCCCAAGACGTAATTTTTTTATTTTTTTTTAATTTCCAATTTTTTCCATAAATAAATTAAGGTTTTCCAACTTGTCGTTGGCCGAAGCTAACTTATCTAAAGCTATCATCGCCTCCTCTACTTGTTGTGGATGTTCACCAATACCAACACTATTACACATGTAATTGTTTAGTGTAAATTCTGCTTCTGCTTTTTCAGCTTCACATTGTGCTTTTAAAGCTAAGTACATTAAATCTTTCCCTTTCATTTTTTTTAATTTGTTTTTAATTGTGAATTTTTAATATGTTGTAATTAGTGAAATGAAACAAAACCATTTTCTGATGCAACTTTAAAAGCTTCTTTCCAATCATCATATTTTGCAAAAAACCATTCCATATCTCTAATATCATATTCTTTGTATGGGTGTACTTTTAAAAACCACATATCTATGTTTTCTTTGATTTTACCTTCATTATTTATAAAATCATTATATAGTTTTTTACTTAACTTAGGTCCTATTATACCATCTGAATCTGAAAAATTAATTAATTCTGAAAATGGTGGACTTTCTGGTTTACCAATTATTGATTCATCTTCTAATGACCAAACTTCTTGAGCTCCACCTGAGAAACCAGCAGCTAAAGCTAAATCATCTCTCCATTCATTATACCCACTATAACTACCAGCCCTAAATGAATTTTCACCCAAATTACGTGGTACCAAATACCAACCATTTTCTAAACCTTCTAAATGTTTTGGCCAATTACTATTTTTTTTGTCTATGTAATAAAGATAGTTATTTGGATATTGTTTATCCCATTCATCAAATTCCTTATTAAAAGGTTTAACACCTTTTGGTACTTTATTGGGTGGTATATGTTCTACGTTTGAATAATATGATATATCTAATCCCATTATAACATTAATTTTTTAATCTTTTCTACACCCTCTTCAATTTCATCAAAATCATTATCTGGTGCCAAATAAATTTTACTTTTTTCGTCATGATTCACGATACAAGCTGTTGGTATATATTGTGTGTTAGCTTCTTTACTAACTTTATCCCACTCTTTATCAAATCTTTCAATATCTCTGACTAAAAATTTAATGCCTTCTTTTTCTAATAAATTTTTCATTTTAGTACACCAAGGACACCCTTCTTCTGAATATATTAATAATGTTTTCATATAATATTAATTTAAATAGTAGTTAATTTTATCTTTGTAAAAACTTTTTTCTCGCAAACCAACAATTCTTTCTACTTCAACACCTTCTTTGTATATTATAATAGTTGGTATACTCCTTACTTGATGTTGAGACGAAGCTTCTGCATTATCAGTAACATTAACTTTACCTATTATTGCTTTATCAGCGAAATCATTTTCCAATTCTTCTATAGTTGGTGTTAACATCCTACATGGTCCGCACCATTCAGCCCAAAAATCAACTAGAACAACACGATTTTCTTTAATTGTGCTTTCTAATGTGTTATCGTTTAATTCCATAATTATAAATATTGTTTTAATTCTAACAAAGCCTCATCTGGTGTATTAAAATCTCTACCAGCAGCTATATAAATTCTATTTTTTTTATCTTCTACCAAAATAGTAGGTGTATACATAATGTTAGAATTAGTTTTTAATTCTTCTTTTCTTATTTCTTCCCAAAGTTCTTTGTTTTTTAATACTTCAATAACTTTGTATTTTATATTTTCTTGTGTCAGTAGGTCTTTTAAAGCGACACAAGTTTTACATTCCCATTGACTAAATAATGTTATTCTCATATTTTAAACTTCAATTGTTCTAAATTTATTTTCTGCTTTTAATAAAGTATCATAAATAATACCACATAATAAGTATGGATTAGCATTACTAGCTGGTCTTCTATCTTCCAAATAACCCTTCCAACCATTTTCTATTGTGCTTATAGGTATTCTTATACTAGCACCTCTATCACTTACACCATAACTAAATTTATCAATGTGTTGGGTTTCATGTAATCCAGTTAATCTTTTTTCATTCCCATCACCATATAATTTAATATGGTTTTTATGGTTTTTACCAAACTCTTCACAAATAGATTCAAACATTTCTTTTCCACCAACTTCTCTAGTTAAATCACTAGAAAAATTAACATGCAACCCAGAACCATTCCAGTCTCCTTTAATTGGTTTTGGATTAAAATTAACTTTTAAATCATATTTTTCTGTTAATCTTATTAACAAAAATCTAGATAACCATAATTCATCACTAGCTTTTTTAGCTCCTTCTGAAAATACTTGGTACTCCCACTGTCCTACCATCACTTCAGCATTAACACCAGTAATATTAAGATTAGCTTCCAAACAAACTTGTAAATGTTCTTCTATAATATCACGACCTACAACATTTTCAGAACCCACACCACAATAATATTGTCCTTGTGGTTTAGGATAACCTTCACTTGGGAAACCCAAAGGTTTGTTATTTTTTATTGTTAAAGTATATTCTTGTTCAAAACCAAACCAATATTGTTCATCATCAATTAAATTATGTCTATAATTTGTTTCATGTGGTGAACCATCAGCATTTAAAACTTCACACATAACTAAATAACCATCTAATCGTTGTGGGTCCATTATAACATGAACTGGTTTTAATAAACAATCTGAATTATTACCATCAGCTTGTTTAGTTGATGAACCGTCAAATGACCATTGAGGTAATTCTTCGGGACAAGGAATTACTCTTCCATTATAAGCCAATGTTCTCTTAGTTTGCATTTTGGGGTCACTCATTGGGTCATAATCCCATATTTTGGTTTTACTCCTTAATTTTTGTGTTGGTTGGTAACCATCTAACCAAATATACTCTAGTTTTACTTTCATCTTAATAATGTATCGTATTTTTATTTATATTTAAACATAATAACTAATTTTAAAAAGGTAAATCTATTAACTCATGAATTTCTTCACCTGACACAAACCCAGCATATTCTTTACTGTATTTTAAAATTTTTCTTTCATTAGTAATTTTGTCATATATATTAATTGTAGGCATTACTTCACTTTTTGGTTTACACACATAATCCAAAAATTCTTTCCTAAGTAATTTTTTAACAATTTCCCATTCATTATCTGGAATAGCATTGTACTTCATTCTAGCTTGAACCAATTTAGGTTCACCTATATTGTTCATTTTAAATTCACAAGTCATTCTATTCGTATTGCTAGGATAATCCTTTCTTACCGATATAATAATACTATCGTATCTGTCTAAATAAGTTCTAACACAATGATGTTGTATTTGTCCTTCATTGAAATATTCAAAATCATTATCCAACACTTTTACAAAATATTTTGTGTCATCAACAATTATTGGTTTTTCTATATGTTCCAAAAATTTAGATGGGTATATGTAACTAACTTCTTTATTTCTTTCTAATTGGTTTATTAAAGATGCCCATTCAATATGTTCTTGTTCAAAATCTAAAATAGTTTTTGCCTTTATTTTTTTAACCACACCATATGACTTTAACTTTTCTCTCATACTAATATGGTCATATAATTCATTTATAAACCACTTTATCCTATCACAATCAAGTGACGTATTATATATGTTAATTATATTTTTCTTTTCATGTTTATTGAGTTCACCTTCCAATTTTAAAGTTTTAGCATAACTTACCCACTTATTATCTGTAAAATTATTACTTTTAATTAAAATATTTGGTTTGATTTGTTTTATATTATCATCACCTAAATAATCCCTTAAATGTGTTAAGTCGGTAATGTTACATTTTGGATTTAAATTCAATAATCGATTATAAAATTTACCATTTAATCCATTTTCTTTCAATATAGATTGAAGTAAATTCATATTATTTTTTTTCAATATTTTTATTCCAGGATAATGATTTATTAAATAATATTTGTAATCGTTTGGTACTTTAATACTTCTAACCTTAACAAACCATTCCATGATTATATTACCTAAAATCTCCGATTGGTCGCCAACAAATATATTTTTTTTAAAACTATTAGTGGTATTTCCTAAACCTAATTCATCATATAATGCCGTTAATAAAGGAGTAACATTTATTGTATTTATTTTTCTTTTGTTTAATGAAGAATTTAACTGCACACCTTTTAATACACTTAAATTGTTCTGAAATTTCAATGACTTTATTCTTGTGTCAATCTTACTAAAGTCATTTTTACTTGTAAAAGTGTGTCTTCTTCTGTTACTAAATGTGCTTGTTGTAATATAAAAATTATTAGTTTTTATGTTAAAGGTGATATGTATATCATTACTTTCTTTTTTAAAATATCTGTAACCAACTACTCTTGATTTAGTAAAATTAAAAATGGATACCTTAATCTTATCTTCATTTTTTTCTAATACAATTGTAACTCTATCAACTAACGCACTATAAAAAATATTAGTGGATTTATCCAACCATTCTTTTTCTTCCACATGTAACACATTATTGTGTTTAGGTGTAAAATAACCCATCTCGACATGTTTAATTGGACCGAAAGAATTTGAATTAGATTTTTTAATATATGGTGTGACTGTTTTATTGGAATAATTTTCAATAACTAAATCATCATTAAAGTCAGTTTTATTTTCAAGTAATTCATTATAATCATAATGTCCTAATAATTGAAATTTTTCATCAACTACCTTAAAAATATTAACCCAACTAGTATTTTTTTTAGCCATTTTATAATTTTTTGTAAAATTAATTCAACTTTTAGTGGTCTTGGTAGGGCTCGAACCTACGACCTGCGGATTATGAGTCCGATGCTCTAACCAACTGAGCTACAAGACCTTTTAAATTCAGATAAGAATCTTATATAAAAAATTAAAAGAACTCCAACTAACTTGAGAGGAGTTCTTTTTTTAATAACACCAACCATTTATGAAACATACTCTTCAGCTAATGTCCATAGGTCTTTATTAATTTTCAACCTTTGGTCAATATTAGTCAGTTCTCTAACAGTTTGTTGTCTCCCAGATGATAAAAAGTAAGTAATTCCACCTCTAATAATTTTTTCTTGAACAATATTAAAGACTTCCCAAAGTTTATCTCCCTGGTCCTCACTTCTAGTTGGTTTAAGGATGTCTGAAATTGGAATATAGTCTTGTCCATCCTTCCAACGAGTTAGAATCGCTTTTTTAGCAAAATCTTTTTTAGCGACCTCACTCATAGTGGTATTTTTAAAGCTATCGACACATCCCATAATTTTAGGAATTGAAGTGACAATCTTATCCGTTATTTTTTGAACATCTTCAAGTTTATACCACTGATGTTTGATTTTAACTTTTTCGAAAGTTTGGTCAGCGATAACTAACCCATTTAAACAAGCGAATCGAAAAAGTCCCGCGTGTAGATTAAATGCATGTCTACCATCATGTGAATTAGTTAAAACAATTTCTGGTACAATACCATCTACGATAGGTACCTCATTGTTTCTAAATCTCAACATATGTTTGGTGAACATTCCTTGACCAGTTCTAGAATTTCTTTGACTAGCTGAATAAACCTGCCAACCTTCTTGACCTAAATCATCCATAATTTGTGTTGTTGGGATAAAACTATATTTATCTGACACGTTAGTTGATGGTTGTTTAGCGTAAACTGAAGGTGCTATAGTTTCAATAAAAGACTGTGTTAATGGTTCCATAAATTTTTCTATTATTTTTATTTATTTTATTATTCTTTATTTATATGATTGTAGTACAAATATAATAAATTATTTTGGTAATACAAACAGAAAATAAAAAAATATGTCATTCCACAAAAAAAGATTTGATAAAGAAAATATTATTAGAATATATGACAATGAAGGTTTATTAGGTTTGGAAAAATATATTGGTGATACAAACACTATAATAACTTCCAATGAGTTCTCTTACAACATTGTCAACACACTAATAGATGAAAAATTAAATTTACCACAAAAATGGAATAAAATATTAAAAATAATAAAAAAAGAAAAATACACAAATGAAAGAAAAAGAATTACTGTCTAAACTAGAAAATTTAGTAAATGAAAAATATGAACCTATATTGGTTATTCAATTATTGAGGGTTCCACCACAAGAAGAATTGCAGGCTTTCGCTAAAGGATTATCAGAGCAATTTGGTTATAAAGTTTTAGTATTACCTGGTGACATAGAAACCAAAGTAGAACTTATTAGTGTTTTAAAAACGGATGTCAAAAAAGTAGAAGATTTGACTAATAGGGTATTGACCTTAATAGGAGATTTAGAAAAAGAATATAAAGATGTTTTAACACCAGTTGCTAACGATGGGGAAGAAAAGTAAAACTAACTTAGTTAATCACCCAAAACATTATGGTGGTGAAGAAAGTACTTATGAAGTAGTTAAAGTAGCTGAGGCTTGGGGTTTAGATATGGACGCTTATCTGTTCAATGTATTAAAATATATTGGTAGAAATGGAAAAAAGACAGATAACCCACCAATTCAAGATTTGGAGAAAGCTGCATGGTATCTCAATCGTAAAATTAACAATTTAAAACAAACAAAGTCTAATTAATTTTAGTAAAGTATTTATAAGTATGAAACTTATAAATGAACTTACATCATTAATTGAAATTTATTCTAAAGAATCTACTGAAGAGGAATGTTTACCTAAACCAGTTGAAAAGTGGAATGAAGTAAATTATTCAGTTAAAGATATAAAAGAAGGTAAAATACTTAATTACGGTGATAGGGACACTAAAAATACTAATGCCCTTAAAAAAATCCAAGATAAATTAGGTGTTGTTATTGATGGTGAATATGGTGTCGGCACTTTAAAAGCTTTAGCTAAAGAATTAGATATAGATTTATGTGAACAAACTAATTACAATATACCAATAGGTCCGAACGCTATTAAAAATTTAGGTATTAAAGAAAGTTTAATAATAACTAAAGAAAATAGAGAAGACTACATATTAGCTTCTACCTTAGCAATTGAAAATCAAAATGCTGGTAAAAAAGAATTATACGCAATACTATCCACTATAAAAAATAGAGCTGATAAATGTAATAAAAGTATGGAATACATGGTTTTATTACCCCAACAATATAGTACTTGGAATTATTACAACGGATTAAGTGCTGAAGAAAAAAAGAAAGAGTTAAAAAATAGATTAGAAAACCACATAGAAAATAAAAATCTAAATAATTTTTTAAAGGTAGTTAAAGACTTTAAAAAAGGTGGTGTTATTTCCAATTACAACCATTATTTTACTAATGAATTAGCTGATGAAGCCGATAACGGTGAATTAACAAACTCAATTGCTCAATCATACTTAGATAATAAAGATAACTCTAAAGTAATTGGTGACCACACATTTTGGTGGGATAAAAATCACAAATGTTCCTAATGTTGAATTAAAGATATTTATCTTATATGAAAAGGTTAATCAAAGAAAGTGGTATTCAAGACATTAATAAAATAGCTAAAAGATATCCCAAAGCTGAAATTTATTTTCATCAAGATTTAGACGGTGTTGTATCTGCAATCGCAATGAAAGAATACTTAGAGAAGTACGGAATAGATGTTGTTGACACTCACGTTATTCAATACGGTGATAGAGAATTTTCTGTATCTAAACCTAAAGCTGAAGGAGACACAATGCAGGTATTGGTAGATTTTGCCCATGGTAAACCTATGTTCACTATTCACACTGACCACCACGATAGTCAATCGGGTGTAGAAGGTGATACTTCCACTCAATTTAGAGGAGCTCGGTCAAATGTTGAGACCATTTCTCAAATTGTTAGTCCTCAAGATATTTTTACTAGTGATGATATATTAAGAATATCAACAATTGATAGTGCTGATTACGCAAAACATGGTTTGACACCAGATGATGTAATGAACTACATTAAAAAATTTGACTTTAATGGTACAGTTCCCGAAAATAAATGGATGTTAGCTTTATTAACCAATAAATTACTTTTAGCATATAAAAACAAACCAGGATTCTTAGAAAAATTGGTAGCTAGGTCTTCACCTTCATTAATGAATATTTTTCACAATATTAACTCAATAGCTGGAGACGAGAATTTTGCTTCACCAGAACAAATGGCAATAAATCAAGAAAAATATGTTAAATCACAAGAAGAAAGTGAAAATCTAAAATTAGAGGACAATATTATTATACAATACGGTGGTGGTAGTCTTTATAAACCAGGTTCTTATGATAGATACACACCATTTAAAATATACCCAAATGCTGATTTTCTAGTAATAGCTTGGCCAATGGGATTGGTTCAAGCCTCATGTAATCCATTTAAAAAAGAAAGAGCATTAAAAGGAATTAATTTAGCTGACATAGCTCAAGAAGTGTTAAGTAAAATTGAACCTCAACTTAGAAATCATCAAGTTCCTGTTTCTGTTATAAAAAGAATTGGTGAAACAAAAGCTGATGAAAGTAGTATTGGTTTTAAAACTTCTGATTTGTTTGCACTCTATAAAGATTATTTAGTTAATTTACCTCCAGTTAACTCACCTTATTATAATGAAATTGTTAGGATAATAGACACTCCTTGGAACAATTTAAGTGAAGAAGAAAAACAAGTTCTAGACAATATTACTGTACCAGCTTGGGATGTGATACAAGCAAATAGTGGTGGCCACAAATGTATAACTAATGTAAGTGGACTTAACTTTTTTGCTAGAGCAACACGTAATCCAGAAGGTAATTATCGTAAAAAGGACGCTAAACCAACAAGGTATGTAGAATTTGTTAAATGGGTCCAAAATGAAATGGTTAAAACACTTAAAGAAAAAATAAGTCAAGAATCTATTAATGAAATAAAAAGAAATATTAAAAAAACATTAATAGAATCTTCTTTTATTTCTGATGCCTTAGGTGATTTAGCTTCAGCAGCTATAGGTGCAACTGGTTTTGTTGGAATGCCAGTAATGGTAGCTTTAATAGGTAAAAACATATACGAGATTAAAAAAAATAATACTGATTTAGAAATAGCTTTGGACAAATTTAAGAATAACCCAACAGCTGAAGATTTAAAAGTTATTGAAGAAGAAATGTATAATGTAAGTCAAGATTTGGTAGATTTAACATCTAGGGTAATTCAACTGATTCCAGACCCAACAGCGGCAAGTGACATAGCAGCTTTTGTGGGAGAACAAACTTTAGGTGCTTTAGCTTTACATAAAATACCAGCAATTCTTGATAATTTAAAACCTTTAATCGATAAAATTCCAATTATCGGTAAGACTGAAGTAACAGACGCAATGAATAATGTTGGACTAGCACATAAATTATTGGATGAAATAGGTGATAAACTTAATTAAATTGTAATTCCATTCCTTTTTTTATACCTAACTTGTTTGTTTCACCACCATTTAATTCTAACACTTGATTACCAATACCTTGATATAATTCACACTTATTCGTTTGACAAGGTAAACAATTTTTATGAATTTGAGTTACTTTATTATCAACTAACATTATAATATCTAATGGGATTTTACAATTTTTCATCCAAAATGATTGTTCTTGTACATTTGGAAATAAAAACAACATTCCACCATCAAGTTTTTCTCTACCCATCATGCCTATTTTTCGTTTAGATGGTGTATCCATAACTTCTATGGGCAATATATCTTTATTTATTGACAATCTCATACATATAAATAGTTTTAAGATTATATTTATTAATAAAATGATTTCAAATGAATGTTAACCTAATTAACTATAGTACACAAAAAGGTCTAATATTAGAAAAAATAGAAGAAAAAGATTCTATCGTAAAAAAAACATTACTTGATTTAGGTGGTATAATAGATGGGACTTTTACTTTCGGTACTGGTATCACAGCTATGTTACCCGCAGTTAAGCAACTAATGTCTGGTTCAACACCTCAACTAACAGAACAAGATATAATTATTTTATATATTACCGCTATGTGGATATTAGTTGGTAAACATAAAGAAAAAGTAACTAAATTACTTGAAATTATAAAAGAAAAAGGATTAACCGAATCATTAAATACAGTTTTTAATTTTTTAGAATCTTTAGAAGATGTAGTTTTAAAAATTGGTAAATCATTAGGTTATACAGCAAATTCATTAACTGATATAGTCGCATTTACTTTTCTTGCATTTCCAATATTAGACGGCATTTTATTTTTAATGAATCAAGGTTTTATAGATTATGGTTCACCAACTGGTTACTTAAAGAGTATTTTATTTGGTGTGGGTATATTAGGATTTAAAAACATTTTTAATCATATTATAAAAAAATTAGGTGGTAAATTAGAAAAGCTGGATGAAACTAATTATCTGAATGAAGGTGTTGAATTTTATGATGAAACATTATTAATGGTCAATGATGTGATGTCTATAGTTAAAAGTACTATGACGGACAAAAATGAAAAAACATATTATTTACCAGAAGATTTAAGAAATGAAGAATTAATATATGATATAGAAAATTATATTTTTACAATAGAATTAACTATATCTAGAGATGAAACTATTGAGGATGAATTTAATATCGAAGCTTACTATGTTGGTGGTGAGGATACAATAGAAATATATCTAACAATAAACCCTTTATTCGAACCTGAAAGTTACGAACATATAGAAAATTATTTAGCTGAATATATAAGACATGAAATTAGACATGCTGAACAAGAAGTTATGGGTGTTAAACCAAAAAAAAGAGACAATAAGTTAAGTAGTTTAGAATATTATACTCAACCACATGAGATAGACGCTCAAACCTCTGGTTTAAATATTAGAAGAATAAAACAAAATCGTTCTTTTGAAGAGGTTGTTCGTAATTCTATAGAGAATAGTAAAAAAAGATATGGATTAAGTGATGAAGAAGGTGAAGAACTTTACGACATACTATTAAACGATATTATTGAAAGATATGGTAAAGAGTCTCTACAAGAAGTAAATTTATATGAACAAACAGAGCCTTCAAAAGAAATACCCAAAAAAATAGTTTTGGATAATGAAAAATATAAAATATATGTACCACTTAAAACATCAGACATATGTAATATACCAAACACCAAGTATTGTTATACAAACACAACCATAAAAAATCAAGCATCTAATGGAACACCTTATATAATTGAATTCAAAAAATCTGAAGCTAAAGATAATGACAATTTATTAGTTATAGATAGTGGGAAAATACCTTTTTTAAGAGAACCAAAATCAACTAAACTAGCTTACGATATTAATGGTTATCCAGTTAACATTTTAAAATCATTAAGTCAAGAAAAAGAACTTCAAGATTTTTTTCATTTAAATTATTCATTAAAAGATAGAATAAAATACAATGTTGATTTTGATGAATCCGATATGTTAAAAGGAAAAAACCATAGTAAATTAGGTGAACTTTTATATTACATTAATAATAATAAAAAAGATTCTAAGGAACTAATTGATTTTTTTGGTTCTTTTGATGAATTTAATTCGCGTTATCATAGTTGGGCTGATGAAAATGAAATAGAATTAGTACCTAATGGTATTAATGTTTTTCTAAGTGAAGATGATTTTAAATACAATGTCTTAGGTTTAAGTAATGACGATAACTATTATTATAATTTAATTATGGGTAATTACCATGATTCACCTTATGACGAATTACCTGATGATGAATTGGATTATGCATCTTGTTGGTTTAATAATGAACAACGAGTTAAATTAATTGAAATTATGAATGTGATGCAAGGTACTGATATTCCTTTGAACAGACCATGTCATCAGTTTAATGATGGTGAAATAAATGACTTTTTCAATTTATATTTTCCGAATGAATGGGATAGATATGGTTCTGATATGTTATATACTTTAGGTTACGGTATAGCTAAAAATAGAGTTGATAAATTAAAAAAAGAGTTTGATGATGAAGTAATTTTTGATTATGAAGAAGTTTCAAATGATGTGGTAATGATTCATATTGGATGGCAATCTTTACTTTACTTAGTCACAAATTATTTAGATGAAGATAGTACTTTAGATGATTTATTTAATCAACCGATTAGTGAAATTGGTTTTGGTTTAAGTGAAGCTTATTATGATGAATATGGTTGGGGTGAGGAAACTGAAAATGAGATACGTCAAACTATAGATAAGTTACTAGAAACTATCGATGAAAATGAAAATATATCTGATAGAAGAGAATTTGTAGATAAATTTACTAAATTTATCAAAGATGAAGGTTTTACCAAACCATCATACGGTAATTATATTTTTAGTAAAGAAACACCAATAGAAGGTAATGATGGTAAAAATTATAAAAGAACTATAGTAGTAGATAAATTAATTCCTTCTGAAGAAAAAATTGATTTTACAATAACTATTAGTGGACCTCTTAAATATGATAGAGAAAGTTATGTGTTACCTTTCGAAGATTTTGTTACGAAAGTTAAAAGTCTTTCTTTATTTGAAATTCCTCAGTAGTTCTCCCCATATTTTTTTTGTTTATAGGATGCCTTTTGTATTTCTTGTCTCCTTTCAACTGAAGGTTTGGTGTATTCTCTTCTATCCATACATTGTTTAATTAGTTGGGTTTGAATAACTTTTTTTCTCAGTTCTTTAATCGCTCTTTCTAAATTATTTTTTTTTACTTCTACTTTTAACATATATTTTTATTATTTTAACCAGTTATCTAATTCATTTTGTGTAGGTATATTTAAAATTTTTTCACATTTTTTACAAGTCCACATTGCTTTTGAAGTACTACCTTTATATTCAAAAATAAATTTAATGTGTTTGTCTTCATGTTCACATTCTTTTTGAATTTCTTCAATCTGTTTTACAATTTCTTCTTTTTGTGAAACCAAGTCTTGTACTTTTTTTATATTTTCCATTTTAAATTAATTTTTAAACATCGAACCCATCTTTACGTGCATATTTTTTCATTTCTACACTAACTTCTTCCCATAGATTATTTAATTCTTTTAAATATTTTTCTATAGATTTTTCATCTTTTTCAGACTGTGAGATTCTTAGTTTATCTATAACTTTTTCTATTTTTTTATTTAGTAGTTCTTGTGCCATTATGTAATTATTGAAAATCCTGAATTATGTAAACCATTTTTAATTTTATGTTTTGTAGCTAAATTACTAGCTAATATATTACGTTCTTCTTTATTTTTAGCTATTATACTTTCTAATGGGTGACCCGTAAAGTCAATTAAATTAATTAAATATTTTATTTTGTTATTTGATTCTTTAAATTTATGTGTAATTATTTTCATATTCTATTTTTATAGAAATATATGAAATTAAAAATTAATCGTAAATGTGTTCGTCAAAATATTCATTATAATAATCCAACACATCATCGTCTGGTGCATCAACATAGGGACAATTTACACCCACTTCTCTTCTGTAAATATTAATAAAATTACCACTATAGATATCTGTGTTATATAAAGCCATATCTATAAATAAATTATAAACTAAATTAGTGACATCATATATTTCAGCATCAACAGTTTTTTTTAAATTTTTATAAAAACTATCTACTTTTTCAACTGATGTCCTAGATACTGTGATATTATCTATAGGTTTACCAAACGCTTCTTCTATCTCATTGTTGTATTCTCTTATATATTCTTTATTAAGTGCAGTCTTATAAGCTTTTAAGTAACTTTTCTCTAAAAATTTAGTAAGTTGTTTTAGTTCATCCGCACAACCAAGAAGTACTGTGAAATTATATCTATCTGTATTAGTATCTAAGAAATAATTAAATCTATTAATGTCAACATAAAATTCATCTTCACCAATATTATCTTCTTCTACCCAATTTTCGAATTCTTCTCTAAAACAAGTTAAAGTTTCAAATTTTTCTAATACAGTTTTTACAAGTTTTTCATAATTTTTTTCTGATAATGAATCAACTAAATATTCTAAATCAGGTACCCACATATCATTCTCCCAATTATTCACTATTCCATCGTTAAAAACCATCTCTGCAATTTTTTTACAATTTTCCCCCATATAATACTTTTTTTCATCAAATAGTTCTACTTTGTCTTCATTAGTTAAAGTTAAATATATTCTACCTTCTTTAGTTATTTTTAGATTATCAACATCACCAATCATATCATTTAATACATACTTATATAAGATTGTCTTGTCTATTGATTTATTTAGAATATTCTTACTACCTAATGCATTGATAATATGATATCTATTACTTGGATATATCCAATTACGGTATATGTTATCTAAAAATTGTACACCTAAACCTAATTTTTCTAATTCTAGGTAAAGTGTATGTATGTCACCGAATAATTTTATATAATCACTAATTTCTTCATATCCCCTACTATTAATCATTTTAATAGCCCATTCGGGAATTGTTTTTTCCTCTATAATAGTGTTTATAGTTTTAATCAAGTTCATAACAATAAATAGATTAATATAAACAAAAAAGGAGGATTTACTCCTCCTTAATTAATTTTTCATTTTTGTCTAACTGTTCTTGAATTTTAGACCTAATCATTTTTTGCATGTCATCTAAAAACTTTTTAGGGTCTTTATCCTTTGACTTATTACTTTTACATCCACAACCCATAATTATTTAATGAATTTGTCAAACCTACCGTTTTTAACTTCATTAACTAAAAGTTCAAACTGTTCTTTAGTGAATGTGGTGAATCCTTCTTCCTTTCCACCAATAATAACATCATCACGGTCTAAATGAATGTCAACAGCTGGACATTTACAACTTCCTTTACCACATAATGTGATTTCTAATGAATTTTTTGTTTCTTTAATTGGTAATTCGTTCATAATTTATTTTTTTATTTAGTTATTTTATTATAATATATAAATATTACGACTTTTTTATTAATTGTAAATTAATGTCTATTAAAAGTATTTATAAATAAAACTAAATTGTGTTCTTAATTGAAAATATATTTTACCTGCAAGTATTTTTCATGTAATGGTATATAGTAAATTAAGTTAATGGTATATATATGTCTGAATTTTTTGATAAATATTTTGCTTGTAATGGTCCCTGTGAAGAAATTAATAGATTAATTTCAGCTCCAAACCCTTTTTCTGCTTTAACACAACAGGTTATAAATTGTTTACCAGAACCAGCACCATTTCCTTGTGAATTGATATCATACTGTCTAACGGGAATTAGTGGTTCGGATATCTATGTAACAGGATTCACATATAATAACGCTAATACATTTACATTATTTAGAAACGATGGAGTTGATTTATCAACCACCATAAATACAATGTCTGGTTTAACTGTCACTGGTAATACTTATTTACTTAACGTTACAGGTACATCATTTTATACAGATTATATTGATTTTAACAATAATTTATCACCATTACCTAGTGACTTAGAAGGTAGAATGTATTGGGACGAAGATAACGGTACAGTGACATTAGGAATGCACGGAGGACAAGTTCTCCAACAAATAGGTTTAGAACAATATTACTATGTAAAAAATCAAAGTGGTACCACAATAGAAAATGGTAAAGTTGTTAGAGCTGCAGGTACTTTAGGTGCTTCAGGTAGAATATTAGGTGAATATATGATTGCGGATGGTACTATACCAGCTAAATATACTTTAGGTATTACAACTGAAGATATTATTAATGGTGATGATGGGTATGTTACTGAATTTGGTTTAGTAAGGGGTATTGACACCACAGGAACATTATATGGTGAGAGTTGGAGTGGTGGTACGATTCTATATGTTTCACCAACAGTTCCAGGTGGTTTAACTAAAGAAGAACCACAAGCTCCCGATTTAAAAATAGAAATGGCAATTGTAATTGATGCCAAAAATAATGGTTCTATTTTTGTTAGACCTAACAGATATCCTTACATATATGATTTACAACAAGTAAATTATTCAGCAGGAACTGAAAATAATTTAGATATTCTACAATGGAATAGTTCTAACCTAACTTGGGATAAAACTAACACCCCTTCGTTCAATAGTTTAACTGTTAATGGTACGATATCCGCTACAACATTAGATGCTACATATATATTAAGTGGTGGTACTAATTTATCAACATTAATAGAAAGTACTGACCAATTGCAAATAGTCTTAAATTCACAGGTATTTAGTTAAAAAAGAAAAATATGGGAACAATTAGTAAAGAAATATTAAGTGGGAGTCTTCAGGGTAAGCCAATCCAAATCACAGCAACTGGTTCAACTGGAACTACTATTCATACAACATTAGCGTCATCAACCATAATAGATGAAGTGTGGTTATACGCTACAAATAGTTCTGCAAGTGATGTGGAATTGACAATTGAATATGGGGCAACTGGTTCACCATATGAAATATCAGCAGATATACCTACAAAATCAGGATTAAGTTTAATTTTAGCAGGAACAATATTAACTGGAGATGGTTCTACAGGTTCAACAATAACCTCATACGCAGCATCCCCCAATTCAGTTAATTTAATAGGTTATGTAAATAGAATAACACCATGAGTAATAATAAATTTGGTTTAAGAACGAGACTTGGTTTAATTAAAGAAATATCACAAGCAACCCAATCAGGTTCATCACCAGTATCTCCTAAAGGTGCAATGCCCATACAAAGTGGACAAATTACAAGTTATGCGACTAATGATGATGGTGACTTACAACGTGGTAGATTAATAGATTTTTTTACTTTACCCTATAATAACGGATTCAGTAATACAAATAGATTTACGGATGAATTAGGTACTCAAACATTTGCAAATAACATCGTAATAGATTGGTCTACTTGGGATGGTGGAACAGATGTATTAGGATATATTTTGAGTTTAAACAGTGATTCAAATAATACCACCCAAAATTGGGCAACGTGGATAAGTGGTCAACCTTATACTACTGATGGCTTTGGAGATTGGTATGTAGTAAATGTAGCCGAGTTAAATACTTTACTGAATTGGAGTTATACAACTGGTTTGAATGGGACCCCATTTAATAACCCAACTGGTGGAGCTGGAAACTTTTGGACATCAACAACATATGCAGGTAATACTCTTAATGCATTTTATAAAAACAGAAATAACTGGGAGATAAGACAAGCAGCTAAAACTACTTTACTCAATTCAATGTGGGTAAGAACATTTACTTGGAATGGTAGTTCATTAACTTAAAATAAATATAAAAATATGGCAACTTATAGATTCGAACAATTTAATTTAGATATAGTAAACCCAACTCTATTAGTAGATGAAGATACTATACACTTACAAGTATCTCAAAATACTATTAGTGTAAATATAGTATTAGAAACTCCTACAACTAGATTTGGTGTATTATTAGAAAATATTCCAGTTGAGAATTTAAACTATGAGGGATATGAAAATCTAATATCTAGAGTAAATGAAAGACTAAGAGATTTTGAAGTGGTTTAATAATAATTAAAGATGATAGTAATTTGTTCATATTTTAAATTAATTTAACCCTACCATAAATCCTTTTATGTTTTGGAAAATTTTATTTTCCTCATCTAACAAACCTGCTGTTTTTGCGACATCCTTATGATGTTCTTTCAAATAATTTTCATATAGTTCTTTTAATATACCTAAAATTTGTTTTCGAGTTAACACTGGGTCACCAAAATTACTAAAATTATCAATGGATGTCTCAGTTAATTTTAACATAAAACTTTCAAAGGTAACACCTGGTACTATAGACAACAATTCTTCTTTACTTTCTGGATTGTTATTAAAAAAATTTTGTATATTTTTACAATAAATTTCTACGTCTACATTCATTATTTTTAAATATTTTAAGTGTTAAAATAATAATACGTTATTTTATTTTAATTAACAACGATACGTAAAAAAAAATTACATAACTGCAGTTAATTCACCACTATCAATTTTTTCTTTTAATCTAGGACCTAATTCTACTTTTGGATTATTTCTAATATTCAATACTTGTAAATTATTTAAGTCAGCTATACTTTCTGGTAAACTTGTAAGTTCGGGATTATTAGGTATTGAAATAAAAGTTAAATTAGATAAATTACCTATTTCTTCTGGAATACTATTCAAAATACCTTCGATGTGTAAAATTTCTAAATTAGGGAAACTTAATATTTTTGGATGTAAGGGTTGAGATGCAACATCCATCCCATTAATTTTACCACTAACCTCAAAGTCAAATCTTTTTAAACTTTTTGGTAGTTTATCGAAAAATTCATCAAATCCATATAAACTAATAAATTTAGATACTTTATCGTTAGGATAACTTACTTTTACTTCGTCACCATAATCTTTATTTAAAAATTTTGCAAACTCATCTTTAAAAAATTCTCTTAATTCACTTAATTCTCCTCCCACAGATAACAGTTTTTGTAAGTCAACACTCCTATCGTCTACATCCATAAATTGATTTGATGGAAAATGGAATTGGTATTTTGGTCTTGGTTCACCTTCACCTTTTCCACCACTAGTTACAATATCATTCTTATCTCTAATCATATATAATGGCCCATCTTTGGAATATCTTTCATAGTAATTCCAATTAGATGAAGCTGTACACCATCTAGTTAAAGGTGCTCCAGCCATGTCACAACTAACTGCTTTTGTTTTAGGTACTACTACTTCCCATCTATCACCATCATAAAGGTAATCAACTTCCTCACGTTTTCTTTTTTCTTTTTGTTCTGCTTTCGTAGTAGTAGCTTTTTCTAAAGAAAAATCTTTAGTTAGGTCATATAGTTCATCTACTGAATTTATTTTATTAATATCTCTTTTTTGTAAATCAATTTGATTTTTAAATCTATCAAATTTAATTAAGTCTTCCGTAGTTTTATATAAATCTTCTAAAAATAAATCTTGTAACGCTTTTAATTTCTTTTGGTAATCTGAATTTTTATCTGAACTATAATCAAAATATTCTTGTGCTTTTTGTTGTAAACCTAACCACTGTTTTATAATCCATTGTGAATATTTACCAACCTTTTCTACGTTTAATTCATCTAAAACATTAGGGTCAATATTCTCATTATCACCTTCATATCTACTTAAAGGGTCAGCGATAACTAGTTTATCTAGTATTTCTTTGGGTATTTTAGGTGGTATAACTTTACCATTAGCTTTTTTCTTTGGTTTAGTATACCTATCCACTAAAACATCGTAACGTGACATTTCTTGTTCTAGTAACTCTCTTACTTCATTTAATAAATTTGTAAAACTCATTTTTAAATCTTTTATTTAATTATAAATATTCTATTTATATAATAAATATAAAAAAAGGGAGTTATAACTCCCTTTAGTTTAAAACAAATTACTTGTTTTACTCACACACAAGATTGTATCTTTTGATTAGTGTTTTAGAGACTTGGTGTTCATTACCTTCTTCACAAGTTAATAAAAAAGCTTTTTTGATTGCTTCATAACTACCTTTAAGATTAGATTCTACCAATTTTTTACCAATGTAAACTCTACCCTCACAACTGCCTTTTTTTGTGGTAGTACTAGAAAATCTTCTTTCAACGCTCCCACGTTTAACGACTTCTCTAATATCATATTTACCAATCTTACAAATGTGGTTTCCCATTTTTTCTTTTTTAGTAGCTCTCATTTAAATTTTATTTTTTATGGTTATTAATCTCTCTTACAAATATAACTATTACTTTTCGATAAAACAAAATATTTTATATTGTTTTTTTAATTTACCTACCAACATCTTTTAAATATTTTATTTTCATATTATCCCAAGATATTCCTATAGCGTCCCAATAAAATAATGTTTCTGGTTTTAATCTATTTTGTTTGTGTAAAGTTTCGTACCTCCTAACTGCTTTTTTCTTCCACCACTTTTCAGTATATGGAATATCTTCTTCAAACTTTAACTTTAATTTAAGTTCATCCTCACTTATTTCTCCTCTAAGAAACTCATTTCCATTTTCATACATCATAGCCAGATAAACACCTCTTTTAAATCCGTGGTCATAATCAGAAGCTTTAATACCACAATGTTTAAACACTTTATTTATGATATTTTGTTTTGGTCCTGTAGCTTTTATAGCTTTTTTATGTTCATCTGGATAATTTTCTTTTAACCATTGGTTCCAAGGTAAATAAACACTATCATCTGGTTTTAATCTTACTTTACCTGTAGTTTCACCCATAGTTTTAAAATGTGGTATCCCATTATACATTGAGTTTATACCATATAAAGAAGTTGTACCAACAGCTATTAATTTGTTACCATATTTACTTTCCCAAGATTCTCTAATCGTTTTACAAGTTGTTAAAGAGGCAACTAACTTTCCCATTAACATATTAAACCCACCTGGTTGTGTACTACATATTGTAGTTGCTATAGCAGTACAATTTAATTTACCTTGGTCAAATTTATTTACTTTATCCCAACCAATGTATTCATCTCTTACTTTTATACTAGTAACATCAGAACCTAAACATATTAATCCTAAGACTTTTTCTGTTTTTTTGTCTTTAACCCAAAATTTCATGTTTCTACCTGGATTTGCGACCCATTCCATAGTATGTATTAACTTTCTATAGTTAACCCATTCAGTAACACCTTTACCTTCAGTTGCCATAACAACATAAGGTTCTAAATCCATTATCTCTTTAATAGTTAGGTCTAAATCATTTATGTCTGTAGGCTCCCATAAATTATTTTTATAAGTTAATAATTTTTTTTTAATTTTTGACATCTTATCACCCTTATTCATTTCTTGCCACTTTTTATATAAGGTTTGTTCTTCGACTGTCATATCCTTCAACATATCAAGATTTTCAATTAATTTTTCTTTCATTAATTCAAAATCAAAAACTTCTTTTTCCTCACCAAATAAATTTAATTGTTCTTCCATTAAAATATACTTTCTACTAATTTTTTTAAATCCATAACTAATCTTATACTACCATACACTGCTAAAATTGTATACAAAACTATCACTAATTTAACTATTGTAGGCATATTTTCGTCTTCTAATTTTAAATTATTTAAATCATTTATTGGTTTCTTTTTACAACCACTACATTTCTTTTTTTCCATTAACTAAAATTTTTTTCTTTTTTTAACTCACCCAATAATTCTTTTTCTTTATCAGTTAATTTTTTAGGATTTATTGGATTTAAGAATACAAATAAATCACCTTTAAAACCTTGTGAGTCATAAAACCCTTTTTCTTTAACTCTTAGTGGTTTTTTAAAATCTGAATTTTCTGGTACGTTTATTTTTATCGGACCATCAAAATGGTTTACGACTATCTCTTTACCTAAACAAATATCTACAAAGTTAATGTCTTCAGTATAATGTAATTGTTCTGCTGCACGTTTAAACAATTTATGTGGTAATATTGTAATTTTTATTAATAAATCACCATCAATTCCTCCCCATACAGCATTTCCCTTACCTCTTAATTTCATTAATAATCCATCATCAATACCTCTAGGTATTTTAAATTTAACTTCTTCTTTTTTATGAAAACCACCACCTTCAAAACCATTACCACCACAACTACTACAAACAGTACTAATCATTTGTTTGAATGGACCTTGTTGTATCATTTGATTAATAGACCCATTACCTTGGCATGTTACACACATTTTATTATTGGTACTAACTCGGTTAAAACTAATAGTTTTTTCATTACCAAAATAAGAATCTTCTAGTGTTATATTTAAATTATAATTTAAATCCCTACCTCTTTTTGTCCTCGTAGTTGAACCAAATCCACCTCTTCCACCAAACATGTTACTAAACGCACTAAAAGGGTCGTAACCACCACCAAATAAATCTTCTAAGTTTATCCCACCATTATCATATTCCCTTCTTTTCTGTTCATCACTTAAAATACTGTAAGCTTCAGAAATTTCTTTAAATTTTTCTTCACCATCTGGATTTTTATCTGGATGATACTTTAATGAAAGTTTACGATAACTTTTTTTTATTTCTTCTTGTGTTGCCTCTTTACTTACACCTAATATTTCATAATAATTTTTCATATGAGTGGTACTAAATATCAAATAGTTTTATTTAACAACAAATCTAAAAAAAGAATTGTTGCAACTTCTAATGTCTTTGGTAATATTAATAAAAAATACAAAGAAATACATAAAAAATCAAATGTTATATTCCCATTAAAATATACCAATAAAATAGAATGTAAATTTGAATTAGCTTTAGTCTGTGTGGGTAAATGTAAAAACACCACAATTCATCGTAGGGATGAACTTGGTAGATTAACTAAGGTCACCATGAAAGATGAAAATTATCAGATAATTAAAATTCAACCTTTCGATATTGAAGAAAAAATATATGACCACCAATTGGAGAAACGTATAGAATTTATGGAATTGTATGAAAGATACTTAAACGTTAAAAATATTATTCAAATATTTTCATTAAACAATAAAATAGTAATACAAAATAATGATTTGTTTTACTTGTTTAGTTTAAAAAATGTTAGTGAATCTTCTAGATTTTTATCTTGTATAAAAAAATTCTTTATGGAAAATGGTAAGTATAATTATTTAATTAGTAGAGATTTATCTACAATACAAAGAAAAGAATTATATACATTGTTAGAAGGTAAAGGTTTCTCAAAAAAATTATTGTATAAACATTATACTTATTAATCGTTATCTTCTAATGTAAAGGTCACTTTAATCTCATTGATTTCAACATCAAAAGAGGGTGGGATATCTATAATTTCAGCTTCTTCACCCAATTTAATTCTTTCTACTTCTTTTAAAACTTTAACATATGTGTTAGTCGTTAAAGTAAAATTCATTTCAGCTTTTGTTGGTTGAAAAGGTAAGTTGTCAGAAAGATTTAGGAGAGACGCTAAATATCCCTCCATAATCTTAGGTTTGTTTTCTTCAGCCTTTTCTTTTAAATATCTTTCACTAAATTGTGGCATATTTAATTTTTGTTTATCAAATACAGGTAATTCTTTTTTAATTTTCTGTATTGTTTTATTTTTGTGGTTCAATATTTGGCTATCGTCATTTTTTATCTGTTTCTGTAACCACTGCAGACTCTTCGTTATGTTTCCCATCAGATTTTGTTTCTTTTAATTCAGGTAAGTCAACATATTCTTTATGGTTAAAGGTAATGCTTTTTAACTCTTCCAAATTTTTAGACATGAACAACCTTTCTAGTTCTTCTTTTTTCTGAATTAATAGTTTTTGTTTTTCTTCTTCATCTTGGTTTATTTTAATTATCTTTAAAACCTCACTTTCCAAAAAACTAACTTCATCTTTGGTATTTAAACAAAATAAAGATATTACGAAGCTTTCGTTAGAATTTTTATTAATTTTGATAGCTATCTTCTCTTTATCATATAAACCTTCATATCTCCAATTGTGTGGAAACATTAAATCCAAAATAAAGTATTTTTCGTGTGTACGTATACTATAAAAGCTTTTACCTAACTTTTGTATGTTTTCAAATAAATTCATTTAAAAAAATATATATGTAAAAAAATAAGATACCATAAAATAAATTATTATTTCATCCACAGCAATATCTTTATAATATCTCATTTTCATTTTTTTAGGTGGATTACTAAAAAGATTAAGTATAAATGTAGTTATATATCTTATTATTAATACTATAGATAATAAAAATAAAAACCCAGTTAACATTCCCATATTACTACTCTTTATTAGCTTCCAAAATTTGTTTTCTTAAATCTTGGCATAAAGTTTTGATTTCTTGAGATATTTTTCTTGCTCTGATACCAGCACTTTTGTTTTTATTTTCAAAAAATTTAGTGCTGTCTACTGACAAACTTTCTACTAATTCTTTAATTCTTGATAAAGTTTCCATTATATTTTAATTTTAATCTTATTAATATATACGATTTACGTATATGAAAAAAAAAATACTCATGGAATACTGATAAGTCAACTTTATTTGATGAGATTATTATCTAAAGTTTTGTATAAATCAGTATAAATGTCTAGTTCTGACTTAGTTTTTGGGTCGTTGATTATAAATAATGTACTAAAAAACTTATCTACTTTATCAATAATTAGTTCACTATCGTTGGTATAAAATGATTCTAAAAAGAAATTCCAAAAATATTCAAAATGACTTCCTTTATCGTTAAAGTTAATGTTTTCTTTTTTTAGGTCATTTATGACTTTTGTCCAGCACCAAGAAAAATGATTTTTAATTTCCTCATCTTTTATTATGTCAGAACCTAAATAAGTTTTATCTACCAAAACATAAAGTGATTTTATAAAATAAAAAAATAGTTCAGATTTTTCTTGTAAAATATCATTAGCTTTAAACCAAATATCTAAATCTTTTTTAGGTATAGGTTCACTAACATATCTATAAAATTCTATAGGTGAAAATTTTCTTTTATCTTCCATACCTATAAATATATGTTCTAACGTGTGTTTAATAAAGATTACTTTATTATTAAGACAAAAAAAATCCGATATTATATCGGATTTTTTATGTGAGTGAGATGTTTATCTTCTTCTTCTAAGTTCTTTTTTAACTTCTTCTAAAATAAAATTTTTCTGATTTTTATTTTTAATTCCTTCTTTTAAAACATTAGTGGTTAATTCATTTATAGCTTCAGCTACCATATAATTAGGGTTTTGTTTTCTGTCACCATACTTATTAGGTATCGCTTTAGCCCATTTATCACTACTTAATTTTCTATATTTTCTTTTAGTTTGTTTTTGAATTTTGTCACCCAATCTAGAAGGTACTACATTACCTACTTGTTGGTTTGTGGTATCCATACCAGTGTTATTTCCAGTTCTAGTAGACCCATTTATATAATCATTAACTTGGTCTTCGAATTGTTTATTAGGTTTGTTCTGATATTGTATATTATTTAATCCCATTCCTCTCCAATCTTCAATATATTCTTCTTGGTCAGTACTATTTCTATACATTGGTGAATTATAGTCTGTTCTTGAATTATTTTGGTGTGGGAATTCTGGTTTTGAATTATTTTTAAAATCTAAGTACTTTTGAATTTTATCTGAAACCAAATCCATAGCATAATCATTGGAAGCTTTAGAATCTTTTAAAGCTCTATTAGTGATTGTATAACCTGGAAAATTGTAAGTATCCTTAGCTTGTTCTTGGATACGTTTTTTCATTTTATTTTTAAATATCTCTCTTTCCACAATTGGTTTGAGTTCATTTTCAAAAATCTTTTGGATTTCTGGTCTTAGTTTTTTATTCACTTTAATTCTAGACATAATCTTACTATTTTATATTATATAAATATATCTTAATTTTCATTCATACTTAGGTTTGTTACCTTTAGTTGAATAAATTTGACCTATTGGTTTATTCATCTTTGTATTTCCAACTAATGATGTTATAGGGGACTGATAAAACCCTCTTCTAATCATTTCTTCAATTTCTTCTTTAGTATATTTTTTTTTATTTTTTTTGTAGGGTTCCATTTTTTTATCTTGATACTTTTTCATATCTCGTCTAAATATACTCTCCATTTCCTGTAACATTATACTTTTTAAATAATTTACAGATTTATTAGTTTTATTAGAAACCCTTTTTAATATTTCATTTAAACTTTTATCCTCATAAAATTCTAAAGCACTTGTACTACCTTGGTCACAGTATGGGAATTTTCTACATTTTTCTTTTACTCTAACATATTTTGCTCCAGGTCCACCATATCGTGGAAAATTTGGGTCTTGAACTGCTTTCCAATTTTTATAATCTTTTGCCCATATAGCTGGTTGTGAATAAGCTCCAACGTTAATTTCATCTAACTCTGATTCATTATTAAGTTGTTTACACATACCTTGTTGTGGTTCCCACCCCATAGGAGCTACGAAAGCTCCAGCTGAAGATGCACCAGTAACTTCATCAATTTCCTCGTCATTATCAAATTCCTCATTATTAAGTTGTCTGCACATGCCTTGTTGTGGTTCCCATCCCATGGGAGCTACGAAAGCTCCAGCTGAAGATGCACCAGTAACTTCATCAATTTCCTCATCTTTATTAAGTGCTTCATTCGCAACTCTCATTAATTCATTTCTAGCTTTTACAGCTTCAGCACCAGTACGAGGACCTAATTTCTGACTAACATCTGAAATCATACTTTCCATATTATTTTTATATTTTTTTAAAGCGTCCATATCTACTTAACATTTTTAATTTGGCTGTCCCAAAAATTTCTTCTTAACCAAAAAGTTTTATATAATTCTATGAGTACCTTAGTACTAACATCAACCACTTCTGAACGGTGAGTTTTGGATAAATTACTATTTTTCTTTTTTAATTCTTTTTCAACAACGTCCACAACATCTTTTTCAAAACTGGCTGACTTAAGAAAATCTTTAATTTCTTTTTTAGCTATTCTTTCTATTTCTTTTTTATCTGTTTTAGTGAGTGCCATTATGTGATATTATATAATATAAATACTACGAACATTCATATTATTCTATATATTATTGTACTAGATTTAGAACAACTGCACTAGTGGTGACTGTGATAGCTCCTAATAAAAAATGTAGGGCTGGTTTTTTATACCATTTTGGTCTTAACTCTTTATTTAAATCCACATAAAGATTTACCCTATCATTTAATAAATTAACATTTTGATTAAGGAAAGTTATATGTAAACTATCCTGTTCTTGTAATAATTTATAATTATTTATTTGAGATTCTAGTAATTCTATTTTTTGATTTTGTATTTTAATTGTTTGTTCTTGGAATTGCATTATTGAATCCAACTGAATTACTTCTTCTTCTGTAAAAGTGAAAAGACTATCTGTAGTTTCCTGTGCTTTTACACTAAAACTACAGATTGTTAAAAATATTATAAAAATAATTTTGTTAAAAAATAAATTTGTATTTATCATTTACCTAATCTTTTTTTAATGTCTTTAGTTGCTTCACTCCCACTTTTCTTTTTTACTTTTGGGTTTTCCCTAGAAACATTTTTTAATTTTTCTTTTGTTGAATCAATTTCTTTTTTTATATTTTCCTTTTTCTTTACTGTTTCTTCTATTTCTTTCTCTACTTCTTTAGTTTCGTTTTCGTTGTCTTTGATTTGTTTTTTTATTTTTTTGATGTCAAGATTAGATGTAGAATTTAATACCCAAAATAAACCAAGTAAAAAACCAATAGCCCCTAATATAAATTTCCAAGTTTTTTTTAAAAAAGTTATCATATTATTCAACTCCACTGTCCATTTCCACTTCATTGGAAAGGTTATCACCACCCAAACCTTCTCCAGTTTCTATATTGGTAGTTCTTCTATCTGATAATATTTTTGCCCATTTAGACTGAAAGGTTGCATAGTAATCTTTCACATCTTTTAATACCTCCATGAATTTATCATTAACTTTAATCATATTAGCATTACCTATGTAAGTACCCTCGACCTCAGCTATTGAATAATAAAACCTAACATCAAATTGTAATAAATCACCAGACCATTCCACATTTTCTTTATAAATGTTAAGTGGATGATATTGTGCCATATCACTAACTTCCTCATTAAATTGTTCCATAGTTTCTTGAAAAGCTGATTTTTCTTCTTCTGTTAACACTAAATCTTTTTCTGTAGCACCGTGAACAATTATTTTACCACCACTTACTGAATATTCTTTAGTTAATTCTTCTTCAACAGTTTTACGTTTAAATTCATCTGTCTCATCATCTTCAACTTCTATTTCATTTTCAACCTGTTCATTTAATGAACGAACAATATTTAACATGTTTTTCATGTCATCATATTTGTTATCTATAAATTGTTTATTTACAGTTTTTCTATTATAAATTGTTTTATTCATCTATATATGTTTTTAACTTTTCAAAATCAAATGAAGGACTAATGTCTGTCCAATATTCACTATAATTACTTCTAGCTGTTATACCAGAAAAACTAACTACACCGTCAATTTTAACATTATGTCCAACCATTTTAAGAGGTATATTATGTTTAGAACACAATTCTACTATTAATTTTGCACATGTTCTTAACTGTTTATCTGGATAAATAGACCAAAAGCTCTTATCTCTCCATCTTTTTTGATATACTTCTCCTTTATAAATATCACCAATCCAATTGACGTACTTATTATTTAATGTATTATATTTTAACCAACCTAAATTTTCTAAACATATTATAATAGAATTCCTATCAATTTCTTTTATTCCAAAAAAATCTGAATGGTAATTAGAATTAAAATTTTCAATTATTTTCCCATCTTTAGATATAGTATACGTAGGTATTTTATTATATTCACCATCTAATCTATATTTAAGACTATTATTAAAATACATTAATGGTCTAGATGTGTGACATAATATAATTTGAGTTTTATTATGTTTATCATCATAATGAAATAAGTTTTTTTTATTTTTTATCTTCGTCTCCAACTCTTTTACTATATTTTAATACTTTTTTAGGTTCATCAACTACTTTATTTGCATATAAATCTAAGGTTTCTTCTAATTTTTTCAAGTCTTCTTCAGTTGGTTTTATAGGTTGTGATAATTTTTCTTCTTTCCCAACTATTGTACTCAATTCTTTAATTACCTCTTCATCTATATAAGGTGGTGTAAAATCCAAATTTGTAGATTCATCTTTATCTATTTTATCTTCTTCAGATAATTTATGAACCATTTTCGTAAGTTTTTTTTCATTTGGTTCGTCATTTAAACTATCTTCTGATTTAGTTTTTTTAATTAATTGTGAGAATGCAAAATTTGCAGCAATAACCATAGCTATCGCAAGTGGGTCAAAAACAAAAATAATAAGTAATAAAAACCAATTAACTACTTTACTCATGGGATATCCACTTACTTCTGAAAGGTATTTTAAAGGACCCAACTCTCTTTGGTCTTCATTAGATATTTCTAAATTTAATATCTCTTGGTCAAGTTTAAGTAAAGTATCTTGTATTGACCCTAATTTATCATTTAATTTATCTCTATCTATAATGGCTTTCTCCAACTCTTTTTCTAATGTTTTTCTAGTTGAAGAAGAAGTGGTGGTAATTAATTGTCCAGAATTTTTATCTATATATTGAACTTGAGCTGGATTAGAAAGTGAAGACCTTAAATCAGAAATTGATGTGTTCAATTGTTCTTTTTCAATACTTAAATCTGTTTTTTCTTCTTCAAATCTAGTTTGTTTCAATTCTATTACTTTAAGTCCCTTATCTAATAATTCTGATTTAGTTGCAGTTTCTTGATAAGCACCAGATAAAAATCCGTATATCCCACCACTAGTGATAAGAATTAATACGAATACAGCTAATGACAAATATAAACGTAACCATTTGTTGATTGTTGACCAGTATTGGTATAATAGTGACGCTACTACTAATTTAGCAAACTCTAAAGAAGTAGCCATAACCATCACTTGATAACTAGCTCCAGCAAATAATTTACTTAATCCAAAGACTGAATAAAATGCAGCTGAAGCTGAAACACTAAGAGCTGAAAGTGCTATTAAAAATGGAAATATTCTTTTTTTCATAATTCATACTTTATATCATATAAATATAAATTACAAGATATAATCCAACAAACCACCACTTTCATTTCTTAATTTACGAAGTGCTTTTTCTTTAATTTGTCTAACTCTTTCTTTTGTTAAGTTAAAATCTTCACCAATGTCTGATAGAGTTCTTGGTGTACCACTTAATCCAAAATAATCAGCAATTATTGACATTTCTCTATCATCTAAAACATCCATTATTTTTTTAAGTTCAGTTTTTAACTGGTCTTCAGTGTTGAAAACTTCTTCTGGATTTTGAGCATCGTCATTTTCAATCACAGTTAAAAGTGTGTCACCTTCGTCATTTATTGGACTGTCTATATTAGTAGTATATGGTAAGTTTTGTAACTTACTTTCCATAACATATCCAACTTTCTCAGTCATTTTTTTAGCCTTTTGTACTTCTTGTACAATATTAGCTGGTAGACGAATTGTTCTAGCGTGTTCATTTAAACACTGAAATATTGATTGTTTAACCCACCATACAGCGTAAGAAATAAATCTATTACCCTTACTCCAATCAAAATTTCTAATCGCTTTTAATAACCCATGATTACCTTCAGCAATTAAGTCTGGTAAATCAACTCCTTGATTTTGGTAGTCTCTAGCTACACTTATAACAAATCTTAAGTTACCTAACATAAGTTCTTTTTCTATTTGTTCTTTTTGTTCGTTAGTTGGGTTATTTAACATTATCTCAGATAACATTTTTTCTCTGTTAACTGTCAAAACGTCAATTTTTCTAACATCTTTCAAGTAATGAGAAATTTCATCCTGATTAATATAAGGTCCTGTTTTTTTCATTTGTATATTTTAATAAAATTAATAATCAACTTGTATACCATTGTAATATCTATGACAAATTGTCATAAAAACTATCGTTTTTTACTTTGGTCATCTAAAAATTTTTTTTCTTCTTCCGTTATTGATTCAATACCTTTATCACTTATTTTATCTAGGATATCATCAACGTTATGCTCAATATTTTTTTTAGGATAATCTTCACTTAATAAAGAAAAATGTGGTTCTTCAAAAGGGTATTTTATATTTTCTGAGTTCAATTCTTTATCAAAAAATGAAGATAATATTTCACCTATATTTTTAAAATTATCTGATGTGTTTTTATTTTTACTTGAATCTTTTTTATTTTTTGATTTTAAATTCATTAGATGTTCTTTTAAAGTATCATCCAATTTAATTCTTAAATTTCTAGGTTTATTCATTAAAAAATAAGCGAAAATACTTTCATCTAAACTGCAATTTAAAATAAAATCTAACTCATCTAGTGTGTCAATACTCTGAAAATGACAAATCATTAAATTATCATGATGGATGTATCTTAATTTATCTCCACCTAATAAAATAGTTAACGAATTTATTAGGTCAGTTATTGTAACTTCATTATTATCATTATCTGTAAATTCACCAACCATGAATAAAAGATAATTTTTTTTATTTTTAGTCATACCTATATCTATTTGATTTAACAAATTTAATGATATTTATTTAAAAAAACAAAAATAAAATGAAAAAAAGAAGTAATTCTATAGAATATCAAAAATCATTACACACATCACCTGGTGTACACCCAGATGCTAACCGTGATGATTCTAAAAAAGAATGGGCTATAGGTGTTAAAAAAAATAAATTTACTAAAGACAGAATTTTTCCTACCAACACCCCAACAACAGACCCATCAAAAGGTTTACCAAAAGAAGGTATTGGTAAGGGCATCTACAGAATAAAGGCTGATAATCCTTCATTCGAAGGAAGTTATTGGTTTCATAGTGATAATTTTAATGATGATGAAACCAATAAAAGACCAATACACCCAGAACCCGATTATCTTAACCCAAATGATTTGCACACTGGTGATGATTATGTTGAAATTCATGGTGTTATTCACCCATCAGAAAGAATAGATTATAACATTAATAATAATACTGATAATGAGAATTATGATGAATTTGGGAACCCCTATCTTGATAAGAAAAATGCTAGTCATTTAATAGGTATTTCTAATATATCAACCAACTTAAATGTACAAGAATCTAAAATATCAAAAAATAACGATATTTATACTATTAAAGAACAATATAAACATATTTATAAAGAAAACAAAAAAAATATGAAACCAAATGTAAAAGAACAAATAAACAGAATCAATCAAATGATTATGTTTAAAGAAGGGATGTCATATAATGACGTTAAACTATTAACTGAAGAAAATATTGAAAGTGGTGACGGTGGTACTGTCACACTTGGTGCTGCTGGTGTTGCTGATGGTGGTGATATTGCAGCTGTTGATGGTGGTGATATTGCAGCTGTTAGTGTTGGTGATATTACAGCTAAAACTCTTGATGGTGAAACTGTTAGAGCTACTGTTGATGGTGGAACAACTGAAATGGTTAGTGGTCCAATACCTGCAGAAAAAGGAGACACACTTTATACATTTACTGATACAAAATTAGACGGAGACAGTGTTAATAATGTATACGATATGACTAAAGCACAATCGTTATCGTTAATGTATTCATCACAACCTCAATATGAAGGACAACAACCTATGTATCAAGTGCCAACACAAGATGGTAGTATTCAGTATTCATCAGAACCTCAATTTGAAGGACAACAACCTATGTATCAAGTAATGACACAAGTTCCTGTTTATGACCCTAACCTAGATTATACTGAAGAAGTAAGACAAACAATTCAACAGTATTCATCAGAACCTCAATTTGAAGGACAACAACCTGTGTATCCAGTAACGAATGAGTTTGGTAAAATTCAGTATTATAGTGATACTCCTCAATTTGAAGGACAACAACCTGTGTATCCAGTAATGTCATATGAACCTCTTCCTGACCCTTTAGAACCACCTACTAATCCTTATGATGGTTTGACTCTTGACCAAGCAAATTCTCAGTTATCCGAAAAGAAACTTACTTTACAAAAATATGAATCTGACGTTAAAAATTATGAAGAATTCTATGGGGTAGATTCAGAGGAAGTCAAGTCTACTAAATCTTTAATAAGTAAAGTGCAATCAGATATATCTTATTTAGAACAATTAATAGCTGAATTAGAAAAAGGAGACGGTGGTCCTGATGGTCCTGATGGTCCTGATGGTCCTGATGGTCCTGATGGTCCTGATGGTCCTGGTGGTGATGTTGTAAATTTAGAAGATGTAATAGATGACCCAATAACATTTAGTGTTGAAGAAGATGGTAAACCTGCAGCTATTTTCTTAGCAACACCTGAACAAGAACTAGAATTATACACTGGAGATGATAGTTTTTATGAATTTAAAGGTGGTGATGAAGAATTGAGTGTCATTGCTTTTAACGATAAAGCTTCACCTGTACCTATTTTAGGAATTAATAGTAAATATCAAGATGTTTTTGAGAAGGTTTTAGCGAACTCTGATATAGATGATTATAGTAAAGTTTCTTTTGAGAATAAAGAGTCCGAAATTAGAGGTCAAAAAATTAAAGGAGATGGTTTAAAATATACACTATATAGTATTAGTAATATACAAAACTTAAACCCAGAAAGTATAAATGGTATATTAAAAGGTATTAGTGATGGTAAAAAAGAAACTGCTAGAGTAACAAAATCATTTGTGAAAGGTGGTGCTAGTAAACGAGGTTCATATACCGCACCTTCTTACGGACCAACTTCTCTTGGTGCTAATTCATTAGCCTTTGGTACTGCTAAATCTGCTTACAATCCTTTCGGTGGTTCAGAAACTGGTAAATTTTCCGCTGGTAAAACAGCTAACCTTTCTAGAGGAGTTAGAGGCCAATTAAAAGATATGAGTAAAGCTGAATTACTTAACGTTATTAATCAATTAAGTGATAATCAAGAAAGTGATAATCAAGAAAAAGAAGAGTTAAATGAGTCTAGAAAATCAAACAAAAAAATGATTAGACTTACAGAAGCTGACTTGTACAAAATTGTAGATAGAGTTATTCGTGAAAAAAAAAAGTTCTAAAAGAATCTGACGGAAAAGGATGTGCTAATTCCAAACAAGGTTGTATTAGAAAAAGAAAAAATGGTTGGGTAATACTTAACAATAAGAAAGGTGGTGTATGGAGAGAATGTGATAGTCGTAATGACTGTGAAGAACAATTAAAAGCATTTCACGCTAATAAGTAAATTATAAATAACTTGAGTTTTTAATTTATTATTAGTAACATTTATATTAAAAAAAATGATGAGTAAAATTAGAATAACAGAAAACGATATTAAAAGAGCCTTAAGTAAAATAATTTACGAACAAGAGGAAGATAATATGGTAAACGAATATCCTTTGGATGATTCAAGTTTTGAACTATCAGATAGTGAATACGAAGATATAATGTCATATCGTGGACCATCTAGAGTTTTTAGAGGTTCAATATATTATGATAGTATTGTTCCCCAAACTGACGATAAAGAATATGATAGAAAATTAGCGATGGCTATTTTAGATTACGAAAGAAAAAAAATGAACAATAGAGAAACTTATGTTGGTGGTATTGGTTTTAAAAACCGTGGTAATCTAATTGAACCTTTCGACAATATGGACTTCTAACCAAACTAATTTAAAAATAAACTACCCACCATTACGGTGGGTTTTTTTATTTGCACTGAATGACATAATGAACTTCTCTACGAAAACCATTATACTGTTCATTAAAATTACCATACAATACACCATCAACCAAAGCTAACGCATGTCCCTTAACAATTATGAAGTAACGACCAATAGGATGTTGTTCCATAAAAGACTTAACAGTATAACCAGTCTCTTTCTTATACTTAGGATTTACCAACTTATTACGTCTACCAAAGGCATATTTTGGGTGAAAACCCATTAAAGTCATTTTATACCCATTCTTCTGACGATTTAAGACGTTAGTCATATATAACCTAGTTAGGACACCTTTACCGTTAACTCTTTTGAATTTATCCGCAACGAACTTATGTGCTTTATCATAAGGAAGGTCTAATGCCATCATAAATGCTCTAACAACACAATCATTGGTCTCTCTCTTTGCAATCTCACTCTGAGACTCAGAGATAACATTTGAATCACCGAAGAACTGGTCTTTAATTTTTTTACGTGTGATAGTACGTCCATAAAAATTAATTTCAGTTGTAGTTTCGATGATGTTGTGTTTTTTTGCCATATCTTTCATTTACTTTTCAGTAATACAAAGATAAGTAAAAACATAAATTTTACAAAATTTTAGATAAATTATTTTCTTTTTTAACCGTAATAGTTTGGTCACACCATTCTTTAACTAATGGATTATGTGATATAACAAAAATACGTTCAAAGTAATCTTTTATCTTAGTAAAAAATCTACCAACCAATTCTAAATTCTCATCACTAACTTTTCCAAAAGCTTCATCAAAACAAACTATGTTTGGTTTCGGTAAAGCACATACTTTCGATAATACTGAACGTAAAGCTAAAGAAGCTATTGTTTTTTCATAACCACTACCTGTCGACATTAATTTTTCTATCCCAGTACCATTATCTATCATCCAAAATTCTAGTTCATTTTTATCGTTAATTCTTAGTTGTAAAGTAAATTCACAACTATCAGAAAGTAATCTATTTAATTCACTATTCAAATATGGTATGGTATTTTTTAATATAATTTTAGATATACCATTTTTACCATAAGCTATCAAATAAGCCTTGAATATTTTATCTACTTCTTCTTCTTTTTTTATTTCAACGATTTTATTTTCTTTATCTATAATTTCTTGTTGTTTTTGTTTTATGTTTGATAAATTCTGAGTTATATTATTTTTGAGTTGGTCTCTTTCTGCTGTCAAAGTTTCAATTAAAGTTCTAGCTGAAATCAATTTTTTCTCAATTTCCATATTTTCCTCTAATTTATTTTTATTAGAATGCCAATCATTTAATAAAACAGTTTTTTCTTTTAGTGTAATTTCATTTTCTTTAATGTCCAACTCTACTTTTATCTTTCTTAACGATTCTTTTTCGTAAACCTCCCAAGAATTTTTTATTGTATCATATTGAGATATTGTAGTTTCATTTTCATTTAATTTAATCTCAATATTATTTAGTTCAGATTCTGTTGAATCTAATTTAACTTTGTTAATCTTTATTTCTTCAGTATGGTCGACATCCTTTAATGGTTGTTTACACATAGAACATATCTCACCATCTTCTAAGTTTTTAATCAGTTTAGTTAAATTTTTAATTTCAGTATTGTATTCTAATTGTTCTTTAATTAAATTTTTATTTTCAATTAAAAGAACTTTGTGTTCTGATTCTTGATATTCTGAACTTGGTTTAACCAATTCAATTGAATTTAATTTAGTTTTTAAAATAGAACCTTCTGTTTTAACTTTATCAATGTCTTCTTGTAAATTCTGTGGATTAACTTTAACTAAATCTGGGTTAATATCATTATGTTTTGATGATATTAATTTTTCTTTATATTCTATTCCAGCTTTATTTCTATTTTCTAATGATATTATCTCTAACTCAGCTTTTTTATTTGTTTCTTTTAATTCACTAATTTCTTCTTTAAGTGTAGAAATTTTATTAGTTAAATCATTTATGTTATAATGGTTAGATATAATCTTTTTACTCCACTGTGAATAAATTTCTTTACAGTTTTCTTCTTTCTTTTTTAACTTTTCTAAACCTATAAATCTAGTCAATATTTGACCTCTTTGTGTTGGTTTCGCTTCTAATAAATTTTCTAAATTATTTGCTGTAGTTAAAATTGTTAGTAAGAAATCATCCATAGTTCCTATGGAATTTTTAAGAAATTCTTCAGTTTCTCTTCTTTGTTCACCTTGCAGATTTTGTAATGAACCATCACTTAATCTTTTACTTAAATTTAATTCTGTTTTTACTGACCAATCACCTTTTTTAGTTAATCTTCTAATAATACCTCTTTCAATTATAAAACTATCACCATCTATTTCTACTTCACCACAAACCAAAACTCTATTCTTGTTTGTGAATCTATTAAACACTTCAATAGCTTTAGAAGATTTGGTTGTTAGATTAAAAAATAAAAATAATAGTAAATCTACAGTCAAAGTAGTTTTACCTCCAAAATTAGGTGGATTAGAATCAATAGCTGTTATCCCTGGATACTTAGTAAAATCTATTTTGTTGTCTTCACCAAAAGATAAAAAATTACTAAATTCAATCCATTTAACAAACCATTTTTTGTTAGAAGTATTTTCTTCTTCTTTGATGTTTTCCTCAACTCTATTATCTAATCTAACAAACTTATCCCAATCAACGTTAACATTTTGGTCTTTTAAAAAATCTTTTACTATTTTTTTCTGATATTCCTTGTCTATGATGTTTTCCGTGACTTCTTGGGGACTATTAGGCGAGTTTATACCATTCACCTTAGTTATAACATTTACCCTCTCAGAATTGTATTTTTTCTTAAAATAACTTTTTAACCTTTTTATTTTTTCTTGGGTAAAGTTTTCTGGTGTATCCTCCCAAGTTACTTTTATAAAAGGATTTTTTAAATTATCTTTATTCAACATATTTAATCTTCTTTTACTGGTCTATTTTGTTCAAACCATTCGATTATAGCATTTATTCCCCAAACACCACCACTAGCTAACATCCCATCAAAAAAAATGTTACTATAAGGTAATAATAAACCAAGTTCATTCGTAGGTGACCAAACCACTAACGAAAAGAAAAATCCTACCCATGTAGATGTACACATCATACACCCTAATAGGTCACCAAAAAATTTAGATTTTTTACCAATCCATTCACGTTGTTTATCAAAAATACTACCATAAACTAATATTTGTGACATACCATAAGCTGCTATTAACCAAACTAATACTTCCATAATTTTAATCTTTATATAAATCGTCATTTAATCTCGAAGATTTCAAATGTGTCGCCTTACTACCACTAAACCTACTAAAATGGTTTAACACATCTTCATATTCTTCTATTTTATCTTTTAAGGTTTTTATTTCATTTTGTAAAGAAGTTATTTTAGTTTTATCCTCTTTAATTACTTCTTTTGGACTTTCTTTAATAATACCTTCCAAAGTTTTAATTTTGCCTTTTAACAACAAGTTGTTATTTTGTGCCTTTACAATTTCTTTGTTTTTTATATCAATGTCTTTTTCCAACTGTCTCTTTTTTTGAGACAGTTCATTTATTTCGATATCATCCGTAACATAAACTTCTTTTTCAATTATTTTTTCTACTGGAACTTCTTTAATTACATTAACTATTTTTTCTACAGGTACCTCTTTAATAACTTCCACAATTTTTTCTACTTCCTTTATCACTTCTTTTTCTACTACTTCCTTACCTGCCTTTATTGGTGTTATTCCAAATTTTTCAATAGCGAAGCCACCTTTTAAACAATTCATAATAAATGAATCTATATCTTCTATTTTGTTTAACTCACAAAACATTTTGATTTCATTATCCAATGTTTTTGGTAAATTAAAAATTTGTGAGTTCTTCTTTTCCATTTTCAATATCTGTAATATCTTTTATTTTAAAATTTAAATAAGGTGAATTATTTTCAACCTCAATAAAATCATACTTATCTTCTTCAACATAATAAACACCATAACCATGTTTACGAACATTTTCCCCAAAGTTTTGTTGTACGAGTGAACCGACCATATAAGCTTTTTTACCATTAGGTATGTTTAAAACTTGATGTTTATGTATGTCACCTGCCAAAACTAAATCACAACCAACAAATTCATTGGTGTTATAACCATCGTCAAAAGCAAACCCCATATCAGTAACTAACCCTTGAATAGGTCCGTGAAATAAACCAACATTTAATTTATTATTGTCTGGTGTGAAATCTGGTCTTTTATTATGATTCATTAAAGAATATACAATCCAATTTATATTCTCATCTTCAACAACACCTGGATTTTTAAAATACATTATATTTTCATTATCCATCGTATCTATTATTGGTGTTAAAGCATCTACCCTATCCAAGTTATTTTCTAAAAAATCATGATTGCCAATTAATACTATTGTTGGACAAATTTTAGCACAATTTGAAAGTGTCCACGTAACCATGTGTATTAATTCTGGAGTCATTTGATTTTTTGAATGTACCAAATCACCAGTAAAAACTATCCTATCTGGTTTTATCTCTGACCATTCTTTAAAACACCCACTTAATATATCTTTATACTGTTGGTGGTCTTTATATAATTTAATATGTAAATCTGAAAAATGTATTAACTTATTTATCATAATGTTTTTTTAAATTCTTGTAATAAATTTATTACTTCTTCTCTATAATCTCTACACTTAATAGGTTCATATTTATCATTTTTTTCATTAAACCAAACAATATATGAATCACCCAATTTTAAATTTGTATTTTTTTCTATAAGATACTTATATAAAGATAATTGTAATGAATATGTATTATATTCACAAATGTCTAAATGTTCTAGAGGATACTGAAACTGCTGCCATTTATTATTTCTTTTAATTTCTTTATTAGTCTTCCAATCCCAAATTTGTAACTCATCAACTTTATTATTCCAAAATAATTGGTCGACCATCCCACATACTTCCAATTCTTCATCACCAACAATTACCTCAGATTTAATTGGGATTAATTTACCGTAGGAATCATCATAAAACTTATGAAATAAATTTTTTAGTTTATCAAAATCTTTTTTAACATCCTCTTCACCTTCACCCAACATTTTTTTAATTCTTGTATTATCATATGGAAATACTTTGTTATTCAAATAATTTTCAGCATATTCGTGAAATAAAGTTCCTTTTTCACAAGAATAATCTGATTTATATTTCCATTCAGCTAATACTTCTTCTTTGGTTATTCCTCTGTCCTTAGCTTTTTTTTCTGACCAATAATCAGTATCAAATTTTTGTTTAAATGTACCTATAACTTTTGTTACAGAATTCATTTCCTTACCATCTATATAATATTTGTGTGGTTCATCCCAATATTTTATGTTATTAAAAACACTTAATTCTACGCTTATATCCATTATTTATGTAATTCTAATATTTGTTCTGGTTTTATTTCTCCATTTAAATCAGCAATGTCTTTGTTGTTTGGTAATTTCACTAATTTAACTCTTCCTCTCAATTTACCACCATTTATTTTTTCATATAACTTAACAGCATCATCCCAAGCATCACCATCTAAACAAATTATAATATTTGACTTAGAGTTTTCATATAACTTTTGCCATAAATTATCTGATATAACTTTACCTAACAATGGTATTGAATTTTCAACAAAAAACATATCAAATACACCCTCAACCAAATAAATGTCAGATTCCCAATCAATGTGTTGTTCATTGAATATTATGTTACTTTTTTCTTGTTGTGGATTTTTGTATTTTAATTTTGTGTTGATATAACTCCTAGCTACAAAAAACTGTAATTCATTATTTTTATTATAAGATGGCACAATTATTCTAAATTTATATTCACCTTGAGTGGTAAAACCTATCTTATATTTATCAATAATCTCTTTTGTGATATTTCTCTTTTTTAAATAATTCCAAACTTGTTTTGCTGTTAAATCGTGTTCAGAAACTTCCGTAAGTTTTGTATAACCTATAGGTAACTTTAAATTTTCATTATATTTGTTTTTGGAATATTCTAAATCTTCTGGATAAAGTAATTGATAATCTCTTATATGGGTTTTATTACCCCACTTTTTAATAAGATTACCAATTCTCCCTTTGGTGTAGTTGGTTTCTGAACAAGCCCAACATTTGTAAACACCCATCTTATAATTTATCTCTAAATTACCTTTACCATCTCCATGGTCCAAACCTTTTAAGTCATAAGAACAAACAGGACAATCAAAGGATATTTGTCCATTGTGTGGGTTATGTTTCTTAACCTCTCCAAATATATCTTCAAGTATTTCAATTATAAGAGTAAAGTCATCCATCTGTTAATTATAACATTTACAAATGAAATGTCAATTACCAGATTTTGTTTTTATGCATATAACCTTTAACACATGTGTATGCGTCAGACATATCATAACACTCTTTTTTAAGATTACCAGTCCTAGCGTACGGCCAAACTATTTGTGGTTCTTGTTTTTTAACTAATTCCCATACTATATGTTTTTTATCACATCCTTTTGGATAACCTCCAAATAATACTTTTTTACCTTTATCATTAAGAGAATATAATGATGGGTGTGCAAACTTTCTGGAATCATAGGTGGAAATTAAATTAGGTGTGACACCTAATATATCGTAGACTGTTTTAACAACCATTGTATTATATCTAAGTAATGTACCTACAGTATAAACATTATTAGAATTTAATAAGGGTTCCTCTATAATAACTTTAATTATATTATAGTCTTTTACTTCTTTTAGTTTCTCTTCAAAAGCTACTGATTTTTTAAGTAACTCTTCTATCTTATCTTCTGGTCTTGGATTAACTCTAGGTGAGAAATGTGTTAACTCTAAAAGATTTTTAGATTCCATTCCAAACAAAGCCCAACCAATTGTCTTGGTTGATATATCCAGCCCCAGTATTTTGGGTTCTTTTTTTAGTGTCATTTAAAATCTAAATTTCAAATTAAAGAAAGTAGGATTGTTATAATACTTTTCTATTGGTTTATCGGGTTTAGCTATCGCTAACATATCCCCATTAGTATCATACAACCCAACTTCACTAATGTAAACTGGTTTGTTAACAGAAAATAATTCATATTCCCCATCAGCATTTACTGTTGGGTTCAAATCCGCAGCTGTTGGATTTTTAGTTGCTCCAAATTCTCCAGACCCCGCTTCACATAAAACATTTAATACCCATTGTTTTTCAAAACTAAAATAAGTAACTGAAGAATCTGCTGTAAAACTAACTTGAGTTAAACCACTATATGTATACCCTGTACCAGCAGTTGATGCTGACCAGTTAATACTTTGTGTTGCAGCTGAATCAGTAATAACAATAAATCCTTTATCTAAATAACATATTCCAATTGGTTGGTCTAAACCTATAGTTGCTCCAGATGAACTAAGTGCTACTTTTTTGTCTTGAGCAAAACTAAAAAACGTAGTAGCGTCTGGATATCCAGCTGGTGGAGATGATGTAGTATACCCATCTGCCCAACTTCCTCCTCCTGCTGGTGCACGAAATTTATCAGAAAATAAAAAAGCTACATTAGTACTAGGAGTTTCAACATCTGGATTAGGATACCCTAAATTTAATGCTGATGTATGTCCGAAATATTCAGCTTCTTGACTAGGGTCACTAGATGCATCATAAGCTAAATAATAAGAACTATAACAATCAAATGTACCACCAGTAATGTAAGGTAAAGTTAATTTAATTGTTCTTCCATCTATAAGTTCACCATAACTATCTTTAGGTATTTCTATAACCACAACATTATCATCATTCTCAATATTTTCTAAAGCGTTAGAACTCCATTCTATATCCCAAGAATTAACAATAAAGTTAGCTGCTGGTAAATTAAATGAAGAGTATAGATTAGAGAAAGGTCTACCATTATTTGGGTCTCTCTGAGCGACAGTAAATTTTAAATCACTCCCATTTACTTCATTATATCCATTTACTGAAAATGAATTACCAAAAGGTACTATTTCACTATCTACTGTTTTACTTGATACTGGTTTAAAATCCATTTTTATATATTTTTTTAATCTTTTATATTAATTAACCCTATTATGTAGTGGTTATTGGTCTTGGTCTACCATTAGTTGTTGTATTTCTTCTTAATGGCATTAATGTTTGACCATCTGATGATAAAGTTAAAAATTGTGCCCCTTGAAAATCTAACTTAATTACTAATCTTGGGTCAGTAATACCGTTTAAATTACTTTGGTATTTAACTGCTGGTGTATAAGCGAGTAAATTAACTCCACCATTAACTTCATCACCTTTTTGATTTTCTACCGAAATAAATAAAGTTTTCACATGGTTAGCAGCTTCTACTTCACCAATAGTGTGTACATTATTTCCACTTATGGTCCCTTCTGAACTATTTGATGCGTCACTATAACTAGTACCAGCACCATACTGTAATGGAGTAACCCCATTTGGTGTATTCCCAAATTGACCTATAAAATTATCTATTATTGTTTTAATTGTTGCCATTTTTATGTTATTGAACTACTATTAAATATAGCGTAACCACCAGTGGTAGTAGAAGCTAATGGGTTTATTGTGTAATCTAAAACAGAAGCACCTGCTCCAAAGAATTTATTTTGTGTTTTAGTAGAATCCCAAACTAATATCTGAGCAGGAGATGTAGCTGTTGGTTGTAAATATGTAAAATTCTCAAATAATGCTTTTAAACTAAAATTAACATTTACCACTAACACAGCTGCCGCAACCTCTGGTCTATCACTATTAGTTATTTCAAATTTAAATGGAATGTTATATTCTTTTTGTAAACCAGTTCCACTCGTAGTGATAAAATTGCTAGTTGTTGGGTCTACAGTTAAAGCTTCAAAGAAATCTATGGTGTGTTCTATCAATAATGACAATCCAGTTTTTGGTTCTCTTAATTCACCAAAAGGTTTACTAGGTGAGAATATTTTATCATAAGTTCTAGCTTCATTTTTTATTGTGTACATCGCAGTACCAGATAAAAACTTACTTAAAGTACTTATTGGTGCTGTGTTATCGGTTAAATTTCTACCTACAGCTGTACCAGATTCAGACTTAAAGTTTGTTGTATTATTACTATTAATTTGATTAGTTTGAAGTGGGAAATAAGCGTTTGTATTTGGGTCTCTTGGTAATACTATTCTACCCATAGGCACTAATGTATTTAAAGAACGACCTTTACCTTGTATAAACCTACTATTAAAACTAGGATTTTGTACATCAAATATGTTATACATACCACCAACTTCATTGTAAAAACCATATGAAGGATAATAAGTTACATTTTCAATCAACTGTCCAAACATATAACCATAATCCATATAAGTACCTAAACTTAATGTCATCTCACCAGAACCAACAAAAGCCTGATTTTTAATATTCTTAAATGTGTTATTAGTTAAAGCAAATGGTGAATATATTGTTGTAGCCTTTCTTCTTAATCCTCTTTGAGCACCTTTTTCTGTAACTTCTTGATTCTGTGAAGTAACATAAGCTCCTCCAAAAAATATAGGAAATAATCTAGAAGTTTCACCAACTAATTTAATTTCATTATTTGATGGATTATATGAATTTTTTTCTTGGGTAAAGAATTTATCACTTATTTTTAATCCAATTCCTCTACCTTTATTTTCCATAGCGTCAAATAAACCACCAATGTTTAAAGACCAAGCTTTACCAGAAGGTTGGAATATAGTATCAAAATAACCAGTGAAATCAGTTTTAGTTAAATTGCTCCAATTGTGACTTCCTATTTCTGAAAAAGCAGCAACTCGTAAAGCTGTAAACCAATCGTGTAAATATAAGTTAGTTGTAACTCTACTTCCCCATACTGGTGTATTAGTGTCTGGGTCAATATAACTAATCATCATTTTAGACATTAGTTGTTGGTTACTTAATGAAGTACCCCCTTCAACATAAGTTATTTTATTTCTTATTTCGTAACCATCATTAACACCAAAAATACAATTATTATGATTTCCAGTTACATCTGGGACATATCCAGAATCTAAATTTAGATAGTTTCGATAATCTTTATCAGTATCCCCTAAAGCAAATTTAACTATTTTGTCAGCTAAACTTCCTTGTAAAAGAAATTGTCTACCCTTTTCAGTCATGTGAAGGTCTAAATACTGTGTAGTTGCACTTGTTATATATCCCATTTTATTGTTTCTTATTATATAATTATCTTAATTTTTATTTCTTGAATGTAAATCTTTATGACTTAACATTTAATTTGTATCCATATTTATTACCAATCACACTAAATCTTTTAGTTTTTTTAAGTAATTTACTTTTATATGTGTATACCATAGTTACACAGAATTCATGTTTGATAATTGGGTCTTCATTAGCATTATCTACACTCGTATAATCTTCTTTTTCAGCTTGATTCCAATATCCTTTTAAATAAGCTATATTAATACCGGTTCTATTCATCTTATTAGAATTAATCGTAGACAACGAAGGACTAATACAAGCTTTTGTTTCTTTAGGGTTCAACCTTGATTTTTTATAACCAGAACTAATAAACCAATAGAACTTTGAACCATCCCCTTCTTGTATTAAATGGTCACCATAACGAGAAGTACTTTCAAACTCAACATCCCAATTCAATATATCTTTTTCATAATATTGTTTTAAATTTATATTAAAATCTATACTATAATATGAACTATAATTGTATACTTTAGAACTAGTATTAAGTGGTGGTCTATTAATCCCTATTCCACTATCAACATCATTTAACCCACTTCTAAAATTAGTATAAGATTTAGGTTGATATAAGTCTGTAATTATTGGTATGGTTGGTCCTATTGCTATACCAGACTGACCTATAACTTGTCTTCCACCACCGTCACCAGCACCACTAGATACTCTTGGTATTGGTCCACATATTCCTGTGGTTATTGGATTTTGAGGGGTGCCACCACCACCAGAACCACCAGGACTTCCATCACCACCAGAACCTCCCTCACAACATTCTTCACTTATTGTACCATTTGGACATGGACATCCACTATCTATAACTTCTACAGGTCCTCTTTTATTTATAAAAACAGCTGGTAAGCATTGACATTCAGTACATCCCGTGGTCGTACCTGTAGTTACACCTGTAATAACATAACAAGTTAATACTTTATTTCCCCTACTACCTCTAACATCTGGCATATCATACCAACAAGTACCAGAAAGTGGTGCACATTCTCCACTTTCACAAGAATTACATGGGTTATTTGGTGGTAATCCATCAATATTATTAGTTAACCCTTGTGTCGTTCCAAAAGGTAATAAGCTACCGTCTGGGTTAGGTGATATTCCATTTACCCATGTATCACTAGTTCTCCTATAATCATAATCAGCATCATCCAAACTAAATCTACTAATTAAATCCTGTAATCCTAGCCCATTTTCCTTTAACATTAATTCCTTACCTTTATCGGTAAGAAATAATTCAAGAGTATTTACTTTATATAGATTTCCTAAAAACCCCATTAATTATATGTTTTAAAAATCTATTTTTATCTGGAATGTCTGAGCACCAGTTCTTAAAACTGGACTTTTAAGTTTAGCTATTCCCATTAAATCATTTGTGTTATCATATAAACCTATTTCTGTTAACCTAACTAACTTATTAACGTCCCAACTTGGGTTAAGTGACGTGGTAAATTGTGCTGGTGCTAGTGTGATTCCGTATCTCATTTCGTAAATGGTTGCCATAATATCACTTTCCAAATTACCATAAAAGAAATATTCATCACCAAATTGTAATGAGTTAGGTTCTTGACCATTATTTAGTGGTATATTAATATAATCATGTAAGTTATATGTAGATGCACTTAATAAAGTATCACAAGTCAAATAGAATATTGTTGAAGTTAGTCCAGTTGCTTTTATTGGTGTTCCAACTGTATGACCATTTATTTTATCTGTCATTTCTATTTTAGACCACAATGCTGGGTCTGGTGCAGCACCTAAAGCTGTTTTCTGATAAATAATATGGAACTTATCCACTTGTATACCAGAACCAGAATAAGGTAAACATAATGTATTGTTGTATTCTCTTATATATGGGAATTCACCACCAAACTGTATAGAAACATCTTTAGCTCCACTAGTCGTATCACCAATAATATATGGATAATAATTACAATGCATTCCAGTTGTATAACCAGAAGTACTCTCTAATATATAACTTACCCAAACTTGTTCACTATTAGGTATAGAAACACCACCACCACTACTAAAGAATCCACCAGTACACGTAGGTGGTGTAACACAAACTGAAGTATTTTCAGGTATCAACTCTAATTTAGGCATCGGTAGTGTCCAATTTCTATTAGATTTATAACTCATAGCTGCTACAAGTTCTTGGTCATCAATTGTTATCATATGTAAATCTGGAAATACTTTACCTACCCTATTAGGTACTGAAGTTCTACCTGATGTTGATGCTAAATTATCATCCCATAAGTGATAATATCTAATACCTGGTTCATTCATATCTGGATTAACAGTAGATGATATATATTGTACTTGAGCTACATTTTCATAACCTGGAGGTTTTACATAGAAAGTTTGTCCTATTGTACATTCATCACCGAAACCAGTACCAGTTCCAGAACCACTATTACCACCTTTCTTTTTATGCCACATTAATGTAGGCATGTGAATTTTAAAATTTTGCATTTCACCAACACCATTCGCTCCACCTTCACCAGTTCTCATTAAAGCAAATTTTTCACCATAAAAATTAGATATGGTTTCATTAGTGTAATGAAGTATAGATATACATCTTTGGTCTTCTGGTACAATAGTTCTAATATTACCAAAAGAATCTCTAACATATGTTCCAGAAAATTGTGGTGAATAACCTAATAATGGTATAGAACCATAATAATCTGACATATTTGTGCTATCAAACTGACCTTCATAGTTATTATAACCTAAATATTCTTTAGTTCCACAATAACCACTAGAACCATAACCATTAACATCTTCATAAATTGTATTATTTACACCAGCTACAGTACCCCAATTTAAATTATTGTTGTAATATTGTGTCCAGTTAATATTCATGTTCCAAACATTAACATCCTTAACTGAAATATCACAATTATTATCAAAGGATAGTGAACCTGGTGACCAATAAGGTACAGGTGTGTCTGCACCATAGAAATTCAACATATCACCTTTAGGATATACAATAACTTTAGCACACAAACCAGTATCTGAATACATAGAAAAATTACCGATATTTCTATCAAGATGTACTAAAATTTCAGTCTCTGTATTAGCTGATGTAACTACAGTACCACCAGTAGTATCTGTAGTTGCAGATATAACATTATAAAATAAATAAGGAACTGGATTACTTTGTGGTATATTTAAAAAGTTTTGATTACAATCAGCTACAGTATCTTGATATGGTCCAAAATATTGTACCATTATCAAATCTCCAATAGTTGGTGTGTAATTTATCGAATTACATCCACCGCTATATAATAATATAGTGCTGGTACCAGTTAAACCACTAAACGGTGCACACCAATTAGAACTATAAGTGTACTCTGAATTAGTTATAGCTGAATACGAGGTTGAAGTACTCCCCGAAAAGAATCCTCTAGGTCTTGCGGTATTGAAAACAGTGTTCTCTGTTGGTTGTGGTTGTAATATACCGTAAGTTTGTGCTGAACTAACATCCGATAACGGAATCGGATATTTAACATTCATTTTATTTAATTCATAAGAAACATTGGAAATATTTTGAGCATTCCATTTTGGTTCTATAATAAAAATACCATTAGATTGTGTTAGTACTTGTGTGTAACAATTATAACAAAATTCACTATCACCTAATTGAAATTTTGTTAGTGATAGTTGCCCTTGTGATAATTTTTTTCTTCCAGCATCTGTAAGTCTCACAGCTATTAGGCCGCTACTGCCTGTTCTTGAAATATATCCTGTTCCCATTGTTTTTTTTATTTATAAATATTAATATTAGTAGTTTTAATGTTGTCACCCATCAATTGTTGGGGTGTTTATTGTGAAATCTCCACTCTCATCATAAAATACCGCAGCACTTATAGAAAAACTATAACTTTCTGATGTTATGGTATCACTTATTTTATCACCGTTAATCAGTGTATATAAAGTTGTTGTTATTATATTATAAGAATATTTACCTGGTGATGGAACATCAATTGTGAATGTTTTTTGTATAACTTCGTAATTTTCACCATCCACAAATTCACTTGCGTTATATTCATCATATGGTTCACACAATTGTTTTTCTGTATAAACTATAGTTCCATTTGTATCTCTAACAATTAATAGTAATTCATAAGTGTATAATGGTAATGTTCTTATATTTACATTAACTTTCGGATTTTTAATTCCAGCAGCACCTAACAAATTAAACTTAGTAAAATAGAATTGTCCTATAACATCATTTTCGGTTAACCCATCTGGATATTGTATTCCAGTAAATTGTATTGTATTATTTTTTATTAATTTATAATCAGAATCTGGAAATAACACACTACCATTTAACGTTATTCCAATATCACCTATCGGTGTATATGTAGTTCTAAAATAGTAATAATATCCATTAGTATATAATGTATTACCAGTTACACTAGTACCACCACTAACATTAGGTATGGTTGCGGGAACCACATAATTATCATAATAATATGACCTTTCAAATGTTCCAGGTACATAAATAAGATTAATCACATCATACCCTTCTACTGTATCAGCTCTAAATTTAACTTGACTGTTCCCATCAAAATAATAATCACCATCATCAGATAAATCAGAAAACTGTGAAGGAAATAAAGTTAATCCATTCAATGTTACTTGTAATGGACCAGCAGCTGGAAAATCTAATGTAACCGTAAATGGTGTCCCAGAAGTAACAAGAGGAGTTGTTGTAGTACCAGTTGTATCTGTTACATTAGGATATACCGTTATTTGTTGTGTCGCTAGTTTACCACAACTGTTATTTATTCCATATAATATATCATTAGTTTCTAAATTTAATTCAGGTATTTCTGGTTTTATCAAAAAATAAAAGTCTGTGGCACTATCGTAAAAACCATACTCTCTAGTATTTATTTTACCATCACTTTCCCAACTAAATATGCCAGTACTATCTTCATTCCCAACTACTTTAAAATCTGGATTTGGGTCAAAAGTATCATACCATTTTTCAGTTTTAGTAATACCAGTTGTTACTCCAGTTAATGAATCAATAACCACATTACACGGTGTGTGTTCTAAATTTTTTAATTTATCTTTAAATATATAATTTGGTTTTATTATAAATTCAGAACTTCCAGCCAGTTGACTTAATTTAATACAATCACTAGCTTCTAACCCTTCACCAATTACTTGACGATTAGAGGTCTGTATTAATTTTTTTCCTTGTGGATTATCAAATATTCTAGTCAATAATGGTGCTTCACTAAAAGTTCTTTCTTCTGGTATATATGAATGTATTGAATAATATGGTACCATATTACCATTCAAAAGGTCAGTAGTGTTTTTAGTCCAAGTAAAATTAAATTCAACACAAGGTTCTTCTTTACCTGTTTCTACAAGAGTTTCTTCATATATTATATATTCATTTGTAGGTTTGTTTATTTTTGTAGCACCCGTAGTCTCCATTATTGGAATCTGTGTGGTTTGCATAGTAACCGTTGGTGTAGGTCTAACTGTAGGAATAGTTGGGTTACCTACCTCACCGCCAGAACCTAATGAATTATAATAATTTATTTCCTTACCTGTAGAAGTTATAACTCCTTGTAACTCAGGTGTACCTAATTGAAATTGTTGAGTATCACTACCACCAAATTCTAAAGACTCAAAAAGATAATTACTTTGTACTCCAGTAAAAGATATGTTATAAAAACGTGAATTTGGTTGTGAATTTTGAAAATAACCAAAACTTTGTGAACCTAAAAATTTATATAAATCTTGTTCAGTAGCATAGTATTCTGCACTACCATTATTACCTACCCAAGTTTTTTTATCTAATAAATTAAAACTTATTTCATAATCTGGATTATAACTTACTGAAGTACCAACATCTGCTGAAGTTATTAAATCGGTCATTTTTATGTTAAACTTCTCACCCAACATACCTGACCTTTCAATTCTTAAATAAGTTGTTCCTTGTCCAGCATAATTACCAA
>Ga0070749_10000024_pt1 | contig 68327 bp, 72 predicted proteins | sample VirMetDEL_Nov_18_FD_75180 | JGI IMG/M metagenome (GOLD analysis project Ga0070749, IMG submission 75180) | Aqueous microbial communities from the Delaware River and Bay under freshwater to marine salinity gradient to study organic matter... | ecosystem: Environmental > Aquatic > Marine >...
GAATGGGAAACTAAAGTAACATATATTGATTTTAATAATCCTCATGGTTATATTTTACTTGAAGGTTTTAAATCTCAAGGAGGAGAAAAACAGCATTATATGACTACAGGAGATGAATTAATATTTGCAGTAGGTAAATCAGGCATTGACTTTGCTCAACAATTAGCTAAAGATTATAACCTCCCAGACGAACCTAAATCAGTACAAATTGGTGTTCGATTTGAAGCACCACAAGAACATTTTCAAAAACTAATTGATATTTCATATGACTTTAAGTTATATAGAAAATTTGATGATAAAGGTGTTTCATTACGTTCATTTTGTACAAACAATAATGCCGCTTATGTTGCTGTAGAAGAAACATATGGTGATGTTACTTACAATGGTCACGCTAAAAAAGATCCTAAATATCTAAATGGAATGACTAATTTTGGTATCATTATGGAAATTAAGGATATTGAAGATCCATTTACTTGGTCACGTGATGTAGTAAATAAGTTGCAATCAAATGGCACCGGTTTATATTATAGCCCATCTCGTACACCATCTGCAACATCAGAAGGTAATAATGTAAGTGCAACTCAAATTAGTACTGAAGAATATTATGAGATGAAGAGAAATTTTGGAGAATATTTTAAATATATTGAAGATTTTATAGTAGATATGAAAAAAGTATTTCCAACATTAGGTGATGATTGGGGAATTTATATCCCTGAAGTAAAGTATTTATCACCAGAACCATTAGTTGACTATACTAATTTAGCATTAACTAAATATCCAAATGTACATTTTGTTGGAGACGCATTAAGTGCAAGAGGTATTACAGTTAGTGGAGCTCATGGTATTTATGTTGCTGAATCGTTATTAAAATAATATGAAAACATTAGTAATATCTGACCTACATATAGGTTCTAAGGGTTGTAATACTAAAGCTATTATAAACCTACTTAAAACCGAGGAATACGACCGCTTAATATTAGTAGGCGATATTATTGATGGTTGGCTATTTCAGCGATATAAGAAGTTTAGTGAGGATCATAACAGAGTAATACGTAACTTATTTAAAATATCTAAAGAAAAAGAAATTATTTGGATATCAGGTAACCATGATGAATTCTTAAGAAAATATACACCTATACAATTAGGTAATATTAAAATAGTAGATGAATTCACTGAAGGTGGTATTTGGTTTTGTCATGGAGACAAATATGACGGTATTGTTAAAATGCATTGGTTGGGTATGTTAGGTTCAATTGGTTATGACGCCGCTATTGTTATTGATAGACTATTAAAGAAAATTAATAAGAAAACAAGTTTATCTAAGTATTTAAAAGATAACGTTAAAGCTGCTGTTTCATTTATGATTGATTTTGAACAAGAAATGGTCAGACAAGCTAAAAAACGTAATTGTCATACTGTTATTTGTGGACATATTCATACACCAGTAGACAAAACTATAGATGGTGTTAGATATATTAATACAGGCGATTGGATTGAAAATCAATCATATGTAATATATGAACTATCTAATTACGAAATAGGTAGTGGAACATTAAAACTGTACAAATAAGTTTGGCCTCCCGCTGATTTGATGTTATATTTAATTATATGGAAAATAAAAAATTTGAACCAACTAAAAAATTAACTAAAGCAGACGGAACAATAGCATACGTTTGGGAAGGTAAGTATCATAACTGGGATGGACCAGCATTAATACCTCAAGGTGAAAGAAAAAAACGTGAGTATTATCTATATGGTATTAAGTATACTGAAAAATTATGGAAAGAACATTGTAAACAACGTGAAGGTTTACCTTGGTTCAAATCACCAGCAGGTAAAGCAGCTGGTTCTAGAGTTTAAACAAATTAATTACAACTTGGTCTCATTAGAGACTTTATATACATTATAATATATGAAAATAGGTTTTTGTGGAACAATGAGTGTTGGTAAAACAACATTAGTAAAATCATTAGGTGAATTACCTGAATTTAAAGACTACTATGTTACAACTGAACGTAGTAAATATTTAAAGGATTTAGGTATTCCATTAAATACTGATAGTACTTTAAATGGTCAAACTATATTTTTAGCAGAACGTGTTAGTGAATTAATGCGTCCTAAATTAATTACTGATAGAACAGTTATTGATGTTATAGCATTTGCTAAATGTGCTAAATCTATTAATGTTTTAGATAAAGAAGCGTTTGAAGATTATGCTAAATTGTTTGTTAGTCAATATGATTATATATTTTATGTGAATCCTATTGGAACAGTTATGGAAAATAACGGAGTACGTGAAACTGATAATGAGTTTAGAAATACAATTGATTTCTTTATTCAAAGAATTGCTGATAGATATTCACATCGTATGAAAAAATTTGTAGAAATTAGCGGTTCTAATGAAGAACGTATTAAAAAAATTAAAGAGACAATATTTTCATAATATTTATCAGAAAAATATAACATGAAAATCAAAGAATTTAAATCTTTTATACGTGAGGAAATTATCGCTACATTATCTGAAGATGTAGCTTATAAAGTTAAAGGTGCTAGTGGTGAAACTATTCAATCATTTCCTACTGATACAGCAGCTAAAGAATTTGATACTAAAAGTACTAATGTGACAGTTAAGAAATTAGAAGAAGACGAATTAGAAGAAATGGCTCGTGCTAAAGTATCTTATATCTTAAATAAAGAAATGAAAGATGAATTAGCTTCATTAATCGAAAAAACTAAAGGTAATGTTAAAAAAGCATTAGAATATCTTTTAGAAAAAGGTGAAATGTCAGTTGCTGACGTAGCTAAAGAATTTGGTTTAGCTGATACAGCAAGCATTAACAACCCTAAATTCAGAGAATTAATGGGTATGTTAAAAGACAAAGGTGTAGTATCAATGGGTGGTTCGATAGAATCATCTCCAGCTAAAGAGAAAGTAGCAAAAGTTGATAAAGAAAAAGTAGTTAAAGCAGTAGAAAAAGATATGGAGACAGGTGAAGAAGAAGCAGATGACTACTATAAAGCAAGTGATGAAGATTCAGCACCAGAAGAATCAGATATTGATAAACAAGCAGCTAAAGCAGCTAATAAATTGACTAAACGTACTTCTAAATTAGATAAAGTATTAAAAGGTTTAATTCAAGTAGAAAAAGAAATGAAAGAATTAGCTGGTGAATATAAAAATGCTGAAGGTGAAGAAAAAGCAAATATCGTTGCTAAATTAAAAGAAAAAACAGCACAAAAGAAAGAATTAGAAGCATTAAAAGATAAATTTGAATTTGATGTGGTATAAAGAAATTATAAAGTTTCTAGGATACGTAGGATTAGTGTTATTAATTGTAAATATTCTTAACATTAATCCTAATTTCCGTTTGGGTAAAGAAAATGAAGCTTTAAATAACAAAATAGATTCATTACAAGCAAATATTGACTCTACCAAAATTAAAATTGCCCAACTAGATTCAGTTGCTACTGTTTATAAAAAACAAGTAGCAGAAGATAAAACAAAATTATCGGGTTTAAAATATAAAGCCGATTTATATAAAACTAAATACAATGAAGAACATAATCGTATTACTAACTTGTCTAATGATGCCCTTGTTAGCGAGTTCACAAACGCTTTCGACTGAGGATTTAGTCACAGTTCCTTCTAAAACATTAAAAAACGCTTTAATTGTAAAAAACGAACGTGATTTTCTTAAAAATCAAATTACAGTAGTTAGAGATTCAGTTAATATTTTAGTTACAATTACAAATAATCAAGATTCTATTATAAAAACTCAAGACACATCTATTTCATTATATAAAAAAATTGATACAGATCGTCAAAAACAATTAGAGTACAAAGATAGTATTATCAATAATTACCAAAAACAAATAAAAAAAATTAAATTAAAGTTTATAGTTAGTTCTATTGCTTTAGTTGGTATTTTACTAGTTATATGAGTCAAGACTTACGTGAAGTTATAAGACAGGAATATGTAAAATGTGCCTCTGATCCGGCTCATTTTATGAAGAAATACTGTCATATTCAACATCCTCAAAGAGGAAGAATCATATTCAATCTATATCCATTCCAGGATAAAGTATTAAATTTATGGAAAGATAATCCATACAGTATAGTACTTAAATCAAGACAATTAGGTATTTCAACACTATCAGCTGGTTATTCTTTATGGTTAATGTTATTCCATAAAGATAAAAACGTGTTATGTATCGCTACAAAACAAGAAACCGCTAAAAACATGGTAACCAAGGTAAAATTCATGTATGAAAATTTACCATCATGGCTAAAAGTAAATGCTGAAGAAAATAATAAACTTACATTACGATTAAATAACGGATCTCAGATCAAAGCAGTATCAGCAGCAGGTGATGCGGGTAGATCTGAAGCAGTATCTTTGCTATTAATTGACGAGGCCGCTTTTATTGACGGTATTGATACAATTTGGGCTTCTGCTCAACAAACCTTAGCTACGGGTGGTGGTGCTATTGTATTATCTACTCCTTATGGTACAGGTAACTGGTTTCATCAAACATGGGTTAAGGCTGAAGCTAATCAAAATGATTTCTTACCTATTAAATTACCTTGGTATGTCCATCCTGAAAGAAATGAAGCATGGAGAAAACGACAAGATGATTTATTAGGTGATCCTAGATTAGCATCTCAAGAGTGTGATTGTGACTTTAGTACATCAGGTGATACAGTATTTTATTCAGAATGGATTGAATTTATATCTCAAACCACAATAAAAGAACCGCTAGAACGCCGCGGAGTTGACCGTAACTTATGGATATGGGAACCGGCGGACTACACTCAATCGTATATGGTTATAGCCGATGTAGCGCGAGGTGACGGCAAGGATTTCTCGGCAGCTCATGTTATACATGTTGAATCAAATACACAGGTAGCAGAGTATAAAGGTCAATTACCACCTAAAGAATTCGGATTTTTCTTAGTTGGTTTAGCTACAGAATATAACCAAGCATTATTAGTAGTAGAAAACGCTAATATTGGTTGGTCAGCATTAGATGCAATTCAAGAACGTGGATATAAGAATTTATATTACTCACCTAAAAGTGAAGCAGGAAGTAATTCAGATGCTTATTTTGACCAATATATGGATAACTCAAAATTAGTACCTGGTTTTACAACATCAATGAAAACTCGTCCTTTAGTAATTAATAAATTTAGAGAGTACATAGGCGATAAAAGTGTTGTTATTCAATCTAAACGTTTACTAGAAGAAATGAAAGTATTCATTTGGAAAAATGGTCGTGCCGAAGCGCAATCAGGATACAATGACGACTTAATTATGAGTTTTGCAATTGGAATGTATTTAAGAGATACATCATTAAGATTTAAATCACAAAACCTAGAAATGTCTAGAGCTACATTAAGTAACATGACTGTTAATAGAACAGGATTTACAGGTGCTTATGGTTCTAGTGTTCCTAACCCATATAGTATACAAAACGGAATGGGTGGAGACGAAGACATTAGTTGGTTAATACGATAATATTTATAATTAATAACATATAATAAAATGGCAGACAAAGGCTTATTTTCACGATTACAACGACTGTTCTCTACTGATGTAGTGATGAGAAACCAGGGTGGTAATCAATTAAAAGTGATAGACGTTAATACCATCCAGCAAACGGGTGATATCGCTACTAACTCATTAATGGATAGATACAATAGAATCTATTCAACTAATGCATCATCACTTTATGGACAACAATTAAATGTGAATTACCAATACTTACGTACCCAATTATATTCAGACTATGATATCATGGATCAGGATGCAATTGTTGGTTCTGCATTAGATATTGTAGCTGACGAATCCACATTAAAAGATGATATGGGTGAAGTATTATCTATTCGTTCATCAGATGAAAACATTCAAAGAATTTTATATAACTTATTTTACGATGTATTAAATATTGAATTTAATCTTTGGTCTTGGATTCGTCAAATGTGTAAATATGGTGATTTTTTCTTAAGATTAGAAATTGCTGAAAAATTTGGTGTATATAATGTTATTCCATATACAGCATATCATATTGAAAGACAAGAAAATTATGATAAAGACAAACCAGCATCTGTTCGTTTCCAATTTAAACCAGAAGGATTTTTATCAGGTGATGGTTATTACAACACACCTAATTTAGGTCGTCAAAACGAACCAGGTATTTTCTTTGAAAATTATGAGGTCGCTCACTTTAGATTAATTACAGATGTTAACTATTTACCATATGGTAGATCTTATCTAGAACCAGCACGTCGTTTATATAAACAATACGCGTTAATGGAAGATGCAATGTTAATCCATCGTGTAGTTCGTTCACCAGAAAAACGTACTTTCTTTATTAATGTTGGTTCTATTCCACCTAATGAAGTTGAAGCATTTATGCAGAAAACTATTAGTTCAATGAAACGTACTCCGTTAATGGATCAAAAGACAGGTGAGTATAATGTTAAATATAACATGCAAAACTTACTAGAAGATTTTTATATTCCAGTAAGAGGTAATGATCAAGCAACACGTATTGAAAATACTAAAGGTTTAGATTACGATGGTATTCAAGACGTTGCATATTTAAGAGATAAGTTATTCGCAGCATTAAAAGTACCTAAAGCATTTTTAGGTTACGATAAAGACTTACAAGGTAAAGCAACATTAGCAGCAGAAGATATTCGTTTCGCTCGTACAATTGATCGTATCCAACGTATTACATTATCAGAATTATATAAAATTGCATTAGTACATTTATATGTTCAAGGTTACACTAACGATGAATTAACTAACTTCGAGTTATCGTTAACTACACCGTCTATTATATACGATCAAGAACGTATCATGTTAATGAAGGAAAAAGTTGATTTAGCTAAAAATATCATTGAAACTAAATTAATGCCTACTGATTGGGTTTATGACAATGTATTCAGATTCTCTGAAGATTCATATGATGAATATAGAGATATGATGATTGAAGACGCAAAACGTGAATTTAGAATCGCACAAATTAGAGAAGAAGGTAACGACCCAGTAGAAACAGGTAAATCGTATGGTACACCACATGATTTAGCTAGTTTATATAGTAAAAACGGCGGACCTGAAGGAGAATTGCCACCAGGATATAATAATGATACACAATTAGGTCGTCCAAAAGAAAAAGTATCTAATATTAATACACAAGATAGCGCGTTAGGTCGCGATAGATTAGGTGTTAAAGATATGAAACATGACGATCAACCAGGATATGGTAAATTAACATCTAAACCGTTTGCTTTAGAAAATGCTAAATCAGCTTTTGCAAGAAATAAACGTTTGTTTGAACAAGTTGACAAAAAATTAGTATTTAGTCAACAAAAACCAGGAGATTCACTATTAGATGAATCCCAAATTAGAGAGTAATAATCCTTATATATTTATAATAAAACACTTTAGGAATGATTGTTAAACATTCAAAATACAAGAATACTGGCATTTTATTTGAACTTTTAGTCAGACAAATTACGTCTGATACATTGTCAGGTGTAGACTCAAAGGCAGCGACTATTTTAAAAAAACACTTTGTAAAAACAGAGTTAGGAAAAGAGTATAAGTTATACGAAACGTTGTTAAACAACATTAAGTTAAGCGAAGGTAAAGCTGATATCATTATCAATACTTTATTAGAAAGCGCTAAATACTTAAACAAGTCAGCATTACGTCGTCAAAAATATAATTTAATTAAAGAAATTAAAGCGAATTATGACGTTGATGAGTTTTTCAAAACTAAATTACCTAACTACAAAACTCAAGCCGCGTTCTATACATTATTAGAAATGTATGATGGTGTTAACCAACCAGAACCTAATCAAGTAATCTCAAATAAATTAATTCTATTAGAACATTTAACTTCAGCACCAATTACAACAGTTGCTAAAGATACATTAATGGAAGAATTTAAGTCATACGATAAAGATATTCGTATGTTAACTTATAGAGCGTTATTAGAAAAATTTAATTCTAAATATGCTAATTTAAATGAAGGCCAAAAATCAGTATTAAAAGAATTTATCAACAGTGTTGATAATCCATCAAAATTAAAAGATTTTTATAATACTAAAATAACAGAAATTAAATCTGACTTAACTAAATTAAATAAAAAAGTTAAAGACAAGACAACTCAAATTAAAATTAATGAGGTGTCTAATATTTTAGTCACATTAGATAAAAATGATAAGATTAGTAATGATGATATGACTAATTTACTTCATTATTATGAATTATTAGAAGAATTACGTAAGGTAAATGGATAAGTTAAGAAATATTATCAAACAAGTAATGAAGGAAACTTCAACTCCTGCTTACAAAGGACCAATAGGATATGACGATGGGTGTGATTGTTATCCTGAAGATGAATTAAATGAAGTTAGTAGCTATAAAGGTATTGATGGATATTTTGATATTGCTCTTCAATGGATTTGGCTTTTTGGTGGCAAAGAATTTTTACAAAATAAATTAGATATCTACCACCCAGCCAATGAATTTAGATTTTTTAAAAAAGCTATGGAAAATGGTGACATTACTATAGCCGATTTAGATAAAGTAACTAAAGGTGAACATGGACAAGCAGATAATATTCCATTTTCACAAACTGCTGTTTGGAAACAAGATTTAAAACCATATTTAGATAATTATAAACAAGAAAAGTTTAATAATTTAAATATTGATTTAGAAGAAGAGTCAGGTACAGGAGGTGGAGCATCAGCTGGTGCTTTTAGTCCAGGTGAAGGACCACAAACAGCAACAAAAGCAGGAACAGATGCTGCTTATAAAAAAAATACTAATTCTAAAGGTACAACAAATAATTACTACTATAAACTAGGTTACAAACCTGTTAATCAAAAAAAACTGAATAAACAGGCAAAAGGAATTATAGTTAAACAAATGTGGAAAGAGAATGTAAACGAAGCACAATTAGATGTTGACGCTTATATTGATTCTTTAAACATAGATAAACCAGAATTAAAAACATTTATCAAATCTAGATTAGATGGATTTGATACATTAGAACAAAAATTAAACGAATTATTACCATTATTACAAAACGCTAAACAAAGAACATTAGATTATTATAAAAATAAACCTAATTTTAATGTGTTATATGGTACGGATTTAGCAAACGATTATTTAAACGACTTAATAAATTTATTTAAAGATTAACATGGCAAATATACCTGTAAACGCAACCGGAATAGTAACTACAACATCAATCACTGGCTCATATGCTGGTTTTACTGTAGTATCAGGTTCAGCTACATTCACTGGCTTAAAAGATGCTAGTGGAGCAGCATTAACAACTCCTTGGGTTGTTCCCGCTGGTTTTACTGTTCCAATTTATGTAACTAGCGCTTCTTTATCTTCAGGAGCAGTATTATTTTACAATTAATAACTCATTATAAATGAAAACATTACAAGAACAATACATCCTTATTAAAGAAGGAAAAGGAAACAAAGATCATTTCTTAAAACAAGCGAGAACTTTATTCCCTGAATATATTAATCAATATTCTAATTACGATACTACTGTAAACGTACTTAAATCAAAAAGTATTTTAAGTGAAGGTATTGGTGGTGTTATTAGTCATCAACCATCAAAATCTTGGTTAGAAATATTTAGAGAAAACACAAATGAAGAAGCTGATGTATTAGGAACTCCAATGAGTGATTTATCATTTGGTTCTAAAGTTAAAGTTGGTGATAAAGCTATGATTGGTGATGATAAAGTAACTATTACTTTAGTTGATAAAGTAAATGGCAAAATTAAACAAATCAAAGGCGAGACAGAAGATGGTAGAGAGTTATTTGTAACTAAACCAATGTTATTAAGACCAGTTAAAGAAGAAACTTTATCAGAAGTTATTGGTGTTCCAAATAGAAAAACATATGGTGACTATGATGAGTTTGAAAAACCAGCTAAAGAAGTTCAAAAAGATTTAGCTGATCAATATGATAATAAAAATACAAAAGATATTGATAATGTTTATGGTACATCTTTCTTAAATGGCTACTACGCTGAAATGAAAGATCCTAAAAACAAAGATAAATCAGTTGATGAAATAAAACAAATCGTACTTAAAAACATGGTTAAAGACATAAATTATTATGCTAAAAATGCTATGTTTGGAACTAAAGGAGTAGGATTTAAAACATCAACAGAAACAATTGCCCCTAAAGGTAAATATAAGTCAAGCGGATATGGTGATTTAGATAAAAAGAAAAAATAATGAGACAAGTATTAATTGAAACGCAATTATTTTCTCCTAAAGCTGTTAGGTTAACTGAAGGAACTAATCCTGGAGGTAACATATTAGTAGAAGGTGTATTAGCTACAGCCGAAGTAAAAAACGGTAACGGCAGATATTACGCTAAAGAATTATGGGAACGTGAAATGAATCGCTATATGGAATCAGTTCGTGAGAACAGAGCATTAGGTGAATTAGATCACCCTGATTCTTCAGTTATCAACTTAAAAAACGTTTCACATAATATTAAAAAATGCTGGTGGGATGGAGATAATGTAATGGGTTTAATTGAAATCTTACCTACTCCATCAGGCAACATTTTAAAAGCATTAATCGAAAGTGGTATTACAGTAGGTGTATCATCAAGAGGAATGGGTTCATTAGAACAAAGAGGTAATGTAATGGAAGTACAAGAAGACTTTGAATTACTATGTTGGGATTTTGTCTCAACACCTTCTAATCCAGGCTCATGGATGCAACCAACTAACTTAAACGAATCATATATTCCTAGTACAAACCAATACGGTAAAATTAACTCAATTATTACTGATATTTTATGTGCTAATGGATCATGTCCGTTATTCTAAAATGAAAAATTTATTTCTAGTAATATTAGTTTGCCTATCAACAGTAGTTTTTGGGCAAACTAAATTAAGAGATAGTGTTAACTATCAAACTCCTAACTTCCGTATCGTTTATTCTGAAATTTTAGAACAACCTAAATGGGTTACTTACACGGTTAAATGTCCTACAGGTACTGCTTCTAGAGCGGGTATGGAATTCTACACAGACAAAAACATTAAAACATCTGATAACGAGGATTACGTTAATAATGAATGGGATAAAGGACATATAGCTCCTGCTGCTTCATTTAACTGTGATAAAGAAATGTTATACTCAACATTTACCTATGTTAATTCAGCAATGCAACAACAATCACTTAATCGTGGTCCTTGGAAAGCATTAGAAATATGGGAACGTGAACAAGCAAAAACAACCACTGTATCAGTATACGTTAGATTAGATTATGATAAAGTACCTAAACGTGTACCTACAAACGCAGCAATACCTAAAGGATTCTATAAAGAATTAAAAGTAGGTAATACTAAGTATTGTTATTATTTCCCCAACATAGCCCCTACATCAAAAGACTTAAACACGTTTAAGTGTAATTGTAAATAAACCCCTCTATTAATAGTATTATTAGACCGATGCCTCTCTAAAAAAGAGGCATTTCTTTTTTATTTTTGTGTATTTTGAGAAAATCCGGACATATGTATATTAGAATATACTGCCCGCAATCGCATTTGCAGTATCGATAATTAACAATTCTATTACACTTCAAATAAGTGTATTTCCCAAACAAAATTTTAGGACAAATGAGTAAAAACAGAGATTTGCTTAAAGAAGCAATCGAAGATGCTAAAGTTGTTAAAGAAACAGCAATAGCAAGCGCAAAGGCCGCTCTTGAAGAACATTTTACTCCACAGTTGAAATCTATGTTATCAGCTAAACTTGCAGAAATGGAAGAAGAAGAAACAGAAGAAGAAACAATGGAAATGAATGAAGATTCAATTGAGGACTCAATGGAAAAAATGTCTTATGGCGAAGATGGTATGAGCGAAGCTGGTTTTGGTAAATTTAATGCTGGTGGTGACGCCGGTTTTTCTGATATGGAAGAAAAAGCATTAGATGAACTTAACCTTGAAGAATTATTAGCTGAGTTAGAAGAAGACATGAAATCCGAAGAAGACGAAAAAATGAAAGAAGATTTAAACGAAGCAGAAGGTGAAGAAGAAGTTGAAACTGAAGAAGAAATCAACATCGAAGACATGACTGAAGAAGAATTAAAATCATTCATTGAAGACGTAATTAAAGACATAGTTGAAGCTGGCGAATTAGAAGCTGGTGAAGGCATGGAAGGTGAAGAAGAAGGCGAAGAAGAAGAATCTAGTGAAGAAGAAGAAATTTCAATTGATGAAATTTTAGCTGAAATCGAATTAGACGAACGTAAAAAGTACGGTGGTAATAAAGGAGACGTTCCTGCTGCTAAACGTGGTGACAAGAAAGACACTGCTGAAGAAGAAGGCGTTGAAGACTACAAGAAAAAGTTAAAAGAAGCAGAAGATAAATTAGAAGAAGCTTATGCTACTCTAGCTACTGTTAAATCTGACTTAAACGAAGTTAATTTGTTAAACGCAAAATTACTTTACACTAACAAAATTTTCAAAGCTAAAAACTTAACCGAATCACAAAAAGTAAAGGTTTTAAATGCATTTGATAAAGCATCAACAGTAAAAGAAACTAAATTAGTATTCGAAACATTATCAGAAGGTTTAAAAGAAACTTCTAAATCACATGTTAACGAATCATTAAAAACTAGTTTAGCATCTAAAACAGCAGGTATTATGCCAACAGCAAAAACATCTATTGTAGAAGTTAATGACACATTCAAAAGAATGCAAAAAATAGCAGGAATTATTAAATAACCAATTTAAAAAAAATTTTAAAAAAATGAGTACAATTCAATCATTATTAGAATCAGCTAGCCCTTGGAAGTCTCTTCAAAGTGATGCAGCTAAATTGTCTTCTAAATGGAACAAAACGGGTCTATTAGAAGGCTTATCAAACGTAGAGGCAAACAACATGTCTTTATTATTAGAAAACCAAGCTAAGCAATTAGTTATGGAACAATCAGATACAGGTGGAAGTTCATCAGCAGGTTCATTCTCTGTTGGTCAATCAGAAAACTGGGCTGGTATCGCTTTACCTTTAGTACGTAAAGTATTTGCTCAAATTGCAGCAAAAGAATTCGTTTCAGTTCAACCAATGTCAATGCCTTCAGGTCTTGTGTTCTTCTTAGATTTCCAATACGGAACAGCTAAAGATCCATTCTCAGTAGGTGGTTCATTATATGGAACAAGAAACCCTAACGGTGAATTCCCATTCGCTACACCATCTGCTTCAGGCGGTTTGTACGGAACAGGTCGTTTCACTTATTCTACCAACCAATTCTCATCTTCAGCTATTACTATTTTAGCAGGAGCAATTACACCAGCAACTTATGCTCAAGTTAATTTTGACTCAGCATATTCAGCTTCAATGGCTGCTAGTGAAATTCAAGCAATCACTTTAATTAGTGCTTCTACAAACATTCCTTATTTTGATATGGATGCTGTAAGAGGTTTCTTAGTTGTTTCAGGTTCAACTGTAACTGCTGCTACTAACTTACAACAATTTACATCATTTAACTACACAAACAACACAATTACTTTCTTTGTAAGTGCTTCAACAGCAGCTCTTCAAGCTACTGGTTCATACACAGTAGAATATAACAAAGCTACTCAAATGAGTCCTTATAACGTAGGTGATTTCGAAGATTCATCTTCATTCGCAGTTCCAAATGCTGAGTCAGCGACAACTATCGTTATCCCTGAAATCAACGTTAAAATGCAATCACAAGCCATCACTGCCAAAACTAAAAAATTGAAAGCAGTATGGACACCTGAATTCTCTCAAGATTTGGCTGCGTACCAAAACATTGATGCAGAAGCAGAAGTAACAAACATCATGTCTGAGTACATTTCAATGGAAATTGATCTTGAAATCTTAGATATGTTGATCGAGGATGCAGCAGCAGGTACTGAGTACTGGTCAACTGTTAACAACAACGTTTACAACCCAGCTACAAACGCATTTGCAGTTCAATCATCAGGTTACTACAATACACAAGGACAATGGTTCCAAACTTTAGGAACTAAAATCCAAAAATTAAGTAACAAAATTCACCAATTAACTTTAAGAGGTGGTGCTAACTTCATCGTTACATCTCCAACTGTAGCTACAGTTTTAGAATCAATCCCAGGATTTGCTTCTTCTAACAATGGTGATGCTGGTCAAATGGAATATGCTTTCGGTGTACAAAAAGCAGGTTCATTAAACGGTCGTTACACAGTTTACAAAAACCCTTACATGACTGAAAACATCATGTTATTAGGTTACAGAGGTTCACAATTCTTAGAAGCTGGTGCTGTATTTGCTCCATACGTTCCATTAATTATGACTCCACTTGTGTACGATCCAGATACATTTACACCACGTAAAGGTCTATTAACTCGTTACGCTAAGAAAATGTTAAGACCAGAATTCTATGGTAAGATCTATATCAATGGATTAACTACTATCTAATTCTAAATTAATAGAATAAAAAGAAGGGACTCGCTTAGCGAGTCCTTTTTTTGTTCATATTTATTGAAAACTAATAAGTTTTATGAGTGGAAAAATCACAAGAATGCCGCTTATTACCAATTTGAATATTAATATATACAACTATATTATCTCCTATTTACCCGCTGTATTAGACGGGCTAATCAACAAATCAACAATTTTATTCACTAAACAACTGTATTATGAGTTCAAATCATCATGAAGACGAGATCTTCAAGGAGAAACGTAAACCTAAAACTCCAATTAAATTTAAAATTCAATTAAACGAAGAACAGAAACAAGCAAAGGAAAAAATTTTAAATAATACAGTTACATTATTAGCTGGTTCAGCGGGTTCAGGTAAAACCTTATTAGCATGTCAAATAGCATTAGAAAAGCTATTTATGAAAGAAGTAGAAAAAGTAATTATTACTAGACCTACAGTATCAAAAGAAGAAATTGGTTTCTTACCAGGTGACTTAAGAGAAAAAATGGATCCTTGGGTTCAACCAATTTATCAAAACATGTTTTTATTATATGATAAAGTCGCTATAGAAAAACACATTAATGAAGGTAATATAGAAATTGTACCTGTATCATTTATGCGTGGTAGAACATTTGTTAACTCAATTGTTATTGTAGATGAGGCCCAAAATGTAACACATGAACAAATGGAAATGATTGTTACTCGTATTGGTATTGATTCTAAAATGATAGTATGTGGTGATGATAATCAAGTAGATTTAAAAAATAAACGCGATTCTGGATTTAAATTCTTATATACAGCAGCATCAAAAATTAAAAATTTGATTGGAATTAAATTAACTACTAACCATAGAAATCCAATAGTTGAAGATTTAATTGAATTATACAATGATGCTTACGAAAGAGGTATGACTAATGTTAAAATTAAATAATAGGAACCATATTTTTCCGATATTTATAATTAAAAGGCATGGCAACTTTCACTTCCCAAATATTTGAAATTTTAACTTTAAATGGAGATAACGTAGGATCTTCTGTTATTAACACTATTAATGATATTAATTATGTAGATAACAGAATCCTTAGTATCCCTACTGGGTCAATCACTACATTATTTTCAATGGATGATAAACCAGGCGCAGGTACATTTGTAACAAGTAGCATTAAATATATTAGAGTAACTAATACATCTCCTATAGTTCCAGTAAAATTAATTGTATCTTCTTCAACAGAAGCTATGAGTTATTTAATCACAGCTGGTAGTTCATATATGTTATCAACAAGTAAAATAACAGGTAGTGTAGATAGTGGCAGCTTTAATTTTAGTGATATTAAATCTGTAAAAGCATAACCTTCAGGAAGTGTAGCTACATTAGAATATTACATTGCAACAACTTAATAAAATAACATGAATATACCTATTTGGCCCGGTTCTAGTTCATTCGCAGCTGTATCCGCATCTTATTATAATATTCCTTCATCAGGAATACCTCCAACTCCATTTGGATTTTATGATAATGAAGCTCAATTTAAAACAGATGCTGATAGTGTAGCTATGTTTGTTACTCGTAGATTAGGATATCCTATTATGGATATTGAACTTCAAGATATTAACATATATGCTGCTTTTGAAGAAGCAGTTACTACATATGGAAATGAATTATATGCTTTTTTAACTAGAGATAATTACCTTTCATTTGAAGGAGCTTCAACATCTATTGATGCTGATAACGCTTTAATTACTCCTTCAATGGCTAATATTGTTAGATTATCAGAACAATATGGAGAAGAAGCAGGTTCAGGTGGTAATGTTACTTGGAGAAAAGGCAGATTAAATTTAATTCCAGGTGTACAAAGATATGATTTAAAAGCCTGGGCAGATTCTCAGGGTATTGTAGGTGGAATTGAAATTAAAAGAGTATTTTACCAACCACCACCAGCGGTATCTCAAATGTTCGCTCCTTTCTTAGGAACAATGGCTGGAGGTTTAGGTGGTGTGCCAGCAGCAGGTGCTTATGGTTTAGGTATGGGTTATACAAATTATTTAATGATGCCTACAAGTTTTACAGCTCAAACTATCCAAGCTATTGAGATGCAAAACACTATAACATTATCTAATTATACATTTGAAATCACAAATAATGTAATATCAGTATTCCCAATTCCTGGAACTGGTTTCTTTAATGGAGAAGTTGATGATAATTTAGATTATGGAATGTATCTAAATTTTGAATATATTGTATTACAAGAAAGATTAGATTCAGCTTTTGGTAATGGTACTAATAAAATTACTAACACATCAAATGTACCTTATACTAATCCGAATTATAATAAACTCAATTCAGTAGGTAGAAGCTGGATATATGAGTATACTTTAGCTTTATCTAAAGAAATATTAGGATATGTTAGAGGAAAATATAGTACTGTTCCTATCCCAAATGCTGAAGTTACTTTAAATCAACAAGATTTATTAGCATCAGCTACATTAACAAAAGAAGCATTAATAACAAGATTAAGAGAATATTTTGATCAAACTTCTCGTCAAGCATTACTTGAAAGAAGAGCAGCTGAATCAGCAGCACGTGTGACAGAAATACAACAAGTACCAATGGTAATTTATATAGCATAAAATGGCGTTATTCGGAAGTACAAGAGATGTTTCAGCTTTAAGGTATATTAATAGAGAATTAATGGGTAATGTTATTACCCAACAGGTTGCTTATTACAAATATAACCTAGGTCAAACTAGAGTTAATATGTATGGTGAAAATGTAGAAGGTAAATTTTATATAGGACCTGTTCTATTAAATTGTTTAATTGAAAGAAATGACCAAGCATTCCCTACAAGTGATTTAGGTCCTGATTTAGCTTGGGGTATAAAAGCAGCATTTTTGAAAGATGATTTATTAAATAAAAATTATGATTTTAACATTGATACTGAGTTTTATGGAGCTAATTTAGTACCACAAGTAGGAGATATTATTTTATTCCAAAATGGATACTTTGAAGTAGATAATGTAATTATGAACCAACAATTTGTAGGTAAAGACCCTGATTATCCATATAATGTAAACCCTTTAAATCCAGGATTACAAAACTTTGGTTGGGATCAATCAGTTGTTTGTGATTGTCATTACGTACCACAAGATAGAGTAAATATAACTAAAGCAAGATTATAATGGCAGGAAGAATTCCAATACCTAAAACACAAAAACAAATACTTGTAGATCAACAAGTACCTTTTGATGTTGAAAGAGGTAATCCTAATAAATCTAATAATCCTAATAGAGGCACACAAACTTCTTTTAGGAATGACTCTACTGAACCTTTTAGTATTGGTCTTGAAGATATTGATAGTGCTATTATGTATTACTTTCAAAATGTTATTAGACCTTATGTAGTACAAAACGAAGAAAGAATAGAAGTTCCTGTTATATATGGTTCACCTGAAAAATGGAAATCATATCAAAAGGATGGTTACTATAGAGATGTAAATGGTGCTATTATGGCTCCACTTATTATGTTTAAAAGAGATAGTATAGAAAAAAATAGAACTATAGCTAATAAATTAGACGCTAATAAACCTAATAATTATACTGTAACTGAAAAACAATATTCTCCAGGTAACGTATATAGTAATTTTAACGTTTTAACTAATAGAAGACCAGTTACTACATATTACGCTTCAGTAGTACCTGATTATTTAACATTAACTTATAGTTGTGTAGTATTTACTTATTATGTAGAACAATTAAATAAAATAGTAGAAGCAATTGAATACGCTTCAGACGCATATTGGGGTAACCCAGAACAATTTCAATTCCAAACTCGTATTGATTCGTTCAATACAGTAACCGAATTACAAAACAATGCTGAAAGATTAGTTAGAAGTACTTTTAATATTAAAGTATATGGCTATATAGTCCCAGAAGTATTACAAAAAGATTTAAACTCTATTAAGAAATTTTCAAGTAAAAGTAAAATTATTGTAGGAATAGAATCAACACTGTCAGACATACCATTAGTCCCAGTTCAAGCAAAAGCATCTACTATAATAATAGCAAACGAATTATAACATGGCCAGAATAAATAACTCTATACCAAGAAACAATGTAAGATTTTTAGATCAAGTATCTTTAGCTTCTTTTCAAGTGCCTACTTCAGGTAGTGGAGGAGGAGGTGAATCTGGTTTATCTGGTTTAGATGGCCAATCTGGTTTATCAGGATTATCTGGTTTAAGTGGTATTTCAGGCTTAAGTGGTATTGGTTTATCTGGTCTTTCCGGTTTAAGTGGAATAGGACTTTCAGGACTTTCAGGCTTAAGTGGAAATAGTACTTCAGGACTTTCAGGTATAAGTGGAATATCAGGTTTATCAGGTACAAGTGGTATTTCAGGCTTAAGTGGTACCTCAGGTATTTCAGGCTTAAGTGGAATTGGTACATCTGGTTTATCAGGTATTTCAGGCTTAAGCGGTCGCTCAGGTTTGTCAGGCTTATCAGGCTTATCAGGCATAAGTGGTATATCAGGTCTAAGTGGTATTTCAGGTATTTCAGGACTTTCAGGAACATTAGGTATATCTGGTATAAGTGGACTAAGTGGTACTTCAGGTATTTCAGGTTTAAGTGGAACTATTGGCACTTCAGGTATTTCAGGTATCTCTGGTTTAAGTGGTACTTTAGGTATATCAGGACTTTCAGGTCTTTCAGGCTTAGAAGGTATTTCAGGTTTAAGTGGTGACTCTGGTCTTTCAGGCTTAAGTGGTTTAGAAGGTATTTCAGGTTTATCAGGTATATCAGGCTTAAGTGGTATATCAGGTATAATAGGAACAAGCGGTTTATCAGGATTAAGTGGTATAGGTACTTCAGGTTTATCTGGTCAATCAGGTATTTCAGGACTTTCAGGTATATCAGGTATATCTGGTATAAGTGGTATATCTGGTTTAAGTGGCTTAGAAGGTACTTCAGGCTTAAGTGGTATATCAGGTATAAGTGGTATTGGTTTATCTGGTCTCTCAGGTTTAAGTGGTTTAGAAGGCATTTCAGGCTTAGAAGGTATTTCAGGTATAAGTGGTATTTCAGGTATATCAGGACTTTCAGGTACATCAGGTATTTCTGGTCTTAGTGGAGTTGGTATTTCAGGTCTAAGTGGTATCGGTACATCTGGTTTAAGTGGTTTAGAAGGTATTTCAGGTTTATTTGGTTTAAGTGGTTTAGAAGGAAATTCAGGTATTTCAGGTTTAATTGGTACAGGTATTTCAGGCTTAAGTGGAATTGGTAGTTCTGGTTTAAGTGGTTTATCAGGTAATTCTGGTTTAAGTGGTTTATCAGGAACTAATGGTGATTCTGGTCTTTCAGGATTATCAGGTATAAGTGGTATTTCAGGTATATCAGGTTTATCAGGACTTTCAGGTCTATCAGGATTAAGTGGAGAAGCAGGAAATTCAGGAGGTCAAAATTTCTTTGTAAATTCTTCAGCGTCAGGTAGCTCATCTCCTTACTTTCAATTAAGTAGACTTACATTATCAGCTTCTGAACAAGTTATCCCAGTAAATTTATCAGCGAGTCAACAAAACGCTATAGTTGATTCAGGATGGATAACAGATAATGGTATTCCTGGTGTATCTGTAATTCCAAATGGAATATGGCATTCATATAGTTATTTTACTAAACCTGCTGTAAATGATAATATTACTTCTTACTACACTATATCTAAATATACTACAGGTAGTGTCGAAACCTTGTTATTCACATCAGATACTATACAATTAGGTTGGGATACAAATAACACAACACCTGTTGAAGTTAAAAATAATGCTATAGCTACAACAGCTATATTAGATCCAACAGATAGATTAGTTTATAAAATATATGTTAATAATAATCAACCTTCACCTAAAACTGTTAATTTTTATACTCAAGGTACACAACATTATTCATATTTAGTAACTACATTAGGAGTTACAGCTACTTCAGGTCTAAGTGGTTTATCAGGTATCTCAGGTCTATCAGGTTTAAGTGGTATTTCAGGTTTAAGTGGTATTTCAGGTCTATCAGGTCTATCAGGACTTTCAGGTACATCTGGTATTTCAGGACTTTTAGGTCTAAGTGGTATATCAGGCTTATCAGGTATTTCAGGTTTATCAGGTGAATCTGGTTTAAGTGGTTTATCTGGTATCTCAGGACTTTCAGGTATATCAGGTTTATCAGGTCTAAGTGGTATATCAGGATTATCAGGTGTTTCAGGTTTATCAGGTATCTCTGGTTTATCAGGTCTTTCAGGTATCTCTGGATTATCAGGATTTTCTGGATTATCAGGTATATCAGGTTTAAGTGGAGCAACTGGTATAACAGCAGGTCAAACATATTATTTTAATGAAAGTCAAAATTCAGATGTTTCAGGATACAAAGTATTAGCTGCTACTCCATCAACAGCTTCTCAACAAACATTAACAACAAATTTAACAGGAAATCAGCAAGGAGTTCTTGTTTCAGATTATATAACTCCACAATTAGGATTCGCAGTAATACCAGCAGGTATTCAAAGATTCCATTTTAATTATTTAAAACAAGCATCTAATGATCAAATTAATGCTTATTGTGAAATACAATTAGCTAATTCATCAGGTACTCCTATTGGTCCTGCTATAACATCTAGTGATGCTTTAATTGGATGGGTAAATGCTTCAACACCAGTTGAAACTAATGTTGATATAGTATTACCTACAACAACTATAGATCCAACTAACAGAATGATTGTTAGATTGTATTTAAATAATGATGATGCAACAGCACATTCAGTTGTATATTATACAGAAGGTAGCGCTTACTATTCATTTGTTATAACAACAGTAGGTTCTATAGGTAATTCAGGTCTTTCAGGTTTATCAGGTATAAGCGGATTAAGCGGTATTTCAGGTTTATCAGGAATATCAGGATTAAGTGGTATATCCGGCATATCAGGTTTAGAAGGTATATCAGGCATCTCAGGTCTAAGTGGTACTATAGGACTTTCAGGTTTAAGTGGCATCTCAGGGATTTCAGGTTTATCTGGTTTAAGTGGTTTGTCAGGCTTATCAGGTCTATCAGGTTTAAGCGGTTTATCAGGTGCAAATGGTACTTCAGGTATTTCAGGTTTAGAAGGTTTAAGCGGTTTATCAGGTCTATCAGGTTTAAGCGGCGTAAGTGGCTTATCAGGTCTTTCAGGTCTATCAGGTATATCAGGTTTAAGCGGCGTAAGTGGCTTATCAGGCATCTCAGGACTTTCAGGTACAAGTGGTATATCAGGTTTATCCGGTACTGTAGGTACTTCAGGTATAAGCGGTTTGTCAGGAACTAATGGTACAAACGGAACTTCAGGACTTTCAGGTTTAGAAGGTACTTCAGGATTATCAGGTTTAAGTGGTCTATCAGGAATTTCAGGTTTATCAGGAAATGTAGGAACATCAGGTATTTCAGGTTTAAGTGGTACTGTTGGAACTTCAGGTTTAAGTGGCATTTCAGGTTTATCAGGCACTAACGGTACAAACGGAACATCAGGTCTTTCAGGACTAAGTGGTATATCTGGTTTATCAGGAACTGTAGGAACATCAGGTATTTCTGGTATCTCAGGTCTTTCAGGGTTATCAGGTATAAGTGGTCTATCAGGAATTTCAGGCATCTCAGGTTTAAGTAGTATTTCAGGTCTTTCAGGAACTGTAGGTACATCAGGTTTATCAGGTACTTCAGGTTTATCAGGAATTTCAGGTATATCAGGTACATTAGCCTTAACCGGTACAACAGATAATGGAGTAATTACTTATATAAGTTCTTCAAATTCAGGACAAGTTGAAACTAATTTAACATTTGATGGAACAACATTAAACGTTATTGGTGATATAGTAACAGATACAAATTACGCAACTGTAGTAGCATCAGCTACTGTTAATGCTTCAGGAACTGCTCCAGTATTAACTTATAATTCTAATACTTATTGTGCTTCAATGGTTGAATTATATGTAGAAAATACATCTACTACTCCAAACTTTAGATTAACTACAATTCATATTGCTAATGATAGTAATGGAAACTTTGATTATAATGAAACAGCAACACCTGATGTTGGTAGCACAACAGATTTAACATTTACTGTCACTTATAGTACTCCTAATATTATTATCACAGCTGTAAATGCTTCATCAGGTGATCAATACGGTGTAAGAGTATTCCCACGATTAATAAAATTTTAATAAAACAAATATAAAATAATATTTATATATAACCAGGATATTGAACGGTAAAACATGGCGCACGAATTTATAGTAAAAAAAGGTCTGATAGTAACAGGCTCATTAAATGTATCAGGTAGTGTAAAACTTCCTGATATTCCTCAAGGTACAACTGAAACTAATATTGTATTATTAAACAATTCAGGTAGTTTAGTTTATAGATCAAATTTAAGTTTATCAGGTATTTCTGGTATAAGTGGTCTATCAGGTATCTCAGGACTTTCAGGCGTAAGTGGTTTATCAGGTCTTTCAGGAACATCCGGCTTATCAGGCATCTCAGGTTTAAGTGGTATATCCGGTATAAGTGGCTTAAGTGGCATCTCAGGTTTAAGTGGTACAGTAGGTACTTCAGGTTTATCAGGCATCTCAGGTTTATCAGGTATTTCAGGCTTAAGTGGTACTTCAGGTATTTCAGGTTTATCAGGTATAAGTGGATTATCTGGTATTTCAGGTATTTCTGGTTTATCAGCGGCAACATCAATTACTAATAATACAAATAATTATGTTGTAACTGCTACAGGAAACTCAGGAACTCCTTTTAATGGTGAAGCTAATCTTCAATTTGACGGTAATACATTACAATTGTTATATCAATCAGGAGATGAGGGTGGAGAAATATTAATGGGTAAACCCGCTACTAATACTACACTTACTGGTTCAGGTGTTACATTTGACCTTTTTAAAAATCAAATAAGATTTTTTGAACAAGGAGGAGCTGCAAGAGGAGCATATATAGATATAGCAGCTTGTGCTCCTGGTGTAGGAACTAACTTAGTAGTAGCAGGAACATCAGGTTTATCAGGAACTTCAGGTATAAGTGGTTTAAGTGGTACATCAGGTATTTCAGGTCTAAGTGGTCAAGTTGGTACATCTGGTTTATCAGGTATATCAGGACTCTCAGGTCAAGTTGGTACTTCAGGTTTATCAGGTATATCAGGACTCTCAGGTCTAAGTGGTACATCTGGTTTATCAGGCATCTCAGGCCTTTCAGGCACATCAGGCATCTCAGGTATTTCAGGTTTAAGTGGTAATAGTACTTCAGGTTTATCTGGTCTTTCAGGAATTTCAGGCTTAAGTGGTCAATCAGGAATTTCAGGTCTAAGTGGTACAGTTGGTACTTCAGGTATATCAGGTATTTCAGGTTTATCAGGTACATCAGGTATCTCAGGATTAAGTGGTCAATCAGGTATTTCTGGTTTATCCGGTATTTCTGGTTTATCAGGTACATCAGGTATCTCAGGACTTTCAGGTACATCAGGTATTTCAGGTCTAAGTGGAACTTCAGGAATTTCTGGTTTATCCGGTATATCAGGTTTAAGTGGTATATCAGGTTTATCAGGTCGTTCAGGACTTGTTGGTACATCATTGTCATGGCAGGGTGCTTGGAACGTAGCTACAGATTATGCAATTAATGAAGCTGTTTATTATAATGGAAGCTCATATGTTTGTATTTTAGGAAACACAGGTCAAACACCTTCTTCATCTCCAACTTATTGGAGTATAGTAGCTCAATCAGGCTTAAGTGGTATTTCAGGTATAAGTCTTGTATGGAGAGGAATTTGGAACGCTGGTGTAACTTATTCTATAAATGATGTAGTTTATTATGAAGGTGGATCATATATCTCTTTAGAAAATAATAATACAAACTCTACACCTAGTGCTTTATTTAAATGGGCTAATATGTCTGTTTCAGGTTTAAGTGGTGTTAGTGGTATAAGTGGTTTAAGTGGTACAGTAGGTACTTCAGGACTTTCAGGTATATCTGGTTTATCAGGTACCTCAGGAATTTCAGGTATTTCAGGATTATCAGGCCGTTCAGGTATTTCAGGTATAGGTTTACTTTGGACAGGAGCTTATAATAGTGGAACTTCATACACTGTAAATCAATTAGTTTCTTATTTAGGTAGCTCATGGATTTGTATTTTAAATACACCAGGTGGTGAAGCTCCTCCAAATGCTACATATTGGAATTTAGTAGCTCAATCAGGTATTTCAGGTTTATCAGGTTTAAGTGGTATATCAGGTTTATCAGGCGCATCAGGTATATCAGGTTTAAGTGGTACATCAGGCGCAAGTGGTGCTTCAGGTCAAGTTGGAACCTCAGGTCTTTCAGGTCTATCAGGCGCTTCAGGCGCAAGTGGAGCATCAGGAGCTTCAGGCCAAGTAGGAACTTCAGGACTTTCAGGTATATCAGGTTTAAGTGGGGCTTCAGGTGCTTCAGGCGCAAGTGGTGCTTCAGGTACTTCAGGTTTATCAGGTCGTTCAGGTATTTCAGGTATAGGACTTTTATGGCAAGGAGCATATTCTGGAGCTGCAACATATAGTATAAATGATTTAGTATCATATTTAGGTAGTTCGTGGATTTCAACTACAAACGGAAATAATAGTAATACTCCTGGTACAACAGCTGATTGGGCTTTAGTAGCTCAATCAGGCATCTCAGGCTTATCAGGTACATCAGGAGCTTCAGGACAAGTAGGTATATCAGGTATCTCTGGTTTAAGTGGCGCTTCAGGAGCATCAGGTGCTTCAGGTCAAGTAGGTACGTCAGGAATTTCGGGTTTATCAGGTCGTTCAGGTCTTTCAGGTTTATCAGGTCAAGTAGGGGTAGTAGGTACATCAGGTTTATCTGGTTTATCAGGTTCAGGAGGATCAGCGGGTACTTCAGGTATTTCAGGATTAAGTGGTCAGGTTGGTGCCTCAGGCCAAGTAGGTACTTCAGGTATCTCAGGTCTATCAGGAGCAAGCGGTGCTTCAGGAGCTTCAGGTCAAGTAGGAACCTCAGGTCTATCAGGTGCAAGTGGTGCTTCAGGAGCTTCAGGCCAAGTAGGCACATCAGGCATCTCAGGTCTATCAGGAGTAAGTGGAGCATCAGGCGCAAGTGGCGCCTCAGGCCAAGTAGGTACTTCAGGCATCTCAGGTCTATCAGGAGCAAGTGGAGCATCAGGCGCAAGTGGCGCTTCAGGTGCAAGTGGCGCTTCAGGCACATCCGGAATTTCTGGTATAGGCTTATACTGGCAAGGAGCTTATAATGGAAGTGCAACATATCAAGTAAACCAATTAGTATCATATCTAGGTAACTCATGGATTTGTAAATTAACAGCTACACCAGGTAATGGTCCATTTGTGGGATCAAGTTATTGGGATTTAGTAGCTCAATCAGGTATATCAGGTTTGTCAGGTACAAGTGGCGCTTCAGGAGCTAGTGGTGCATCAGGTGCTTCAGGACAAGTAGGTACATCAGGTATCTCAGGTTTATCAGGAGCTTCAGGCGCAAGTGGCGCGTCAGGTGCCTCAGGTCAAGTAGGCACAAGTGGTATTTCAGGATTAAGTGGTGCTTCAGGAGCTAGTGGTGCATCAGGCCAAGTTGGTACATCAGGTTTATCAGGTCGTTCAGGTTTATCAGGAACAAATGGTACATCAGGAATTTCAGGACTTTCAGGAGCTAGTGGCGCCTCAGGTGCATCCGGTGCTTCAGGTCAAGTTGGTACTTCAGGACTTTCAGGCGCAAGTGGCGCAAGTGGAGCTTCAGGTGCTAGTGGTGCTTCAGGCCAAGTAGGTACTTCAGGTTTAAGTGGCTCAGCAGGTGCAAGTGGTGCATCAGGCGCTTCAGGTGCTTCAGGCCAAGTAGGTACTTCAGGTATCTCAGGTTTATCAGCGGCAACATCAATTACTAATAATACAAATAATTATGTTGTAACTGCTACAGGAAACTCAGGAACTCCTTTTAATGGTGAAGCTAATTTAACATATGATGGAACTAACTTAATAAATACAATAGCTGATGGTTATGTAAGAGCCACTAAAGATGCTGATGAATATGTTTGGTTAAGAAGTTTAGGTGTAATTTACATGAGTAGAGGTACATCTACATTAACATTAGATTCTGGGTTTGGTGGTGTAAACCAAACACCACAAATTACATCAAATGTTAATTTAAATATATCAACTAATAATACTTTAAGTATAACAGGAGCAGTTACAGCAACTGGAGATATCACAGCTAATGCTTCAGATGAAAGATTAAAAACTGATTTTCAACCTATAGAAAATGCATTAACTAAAGTTAATTCTTTAAGAGCAATTACTTATGTTCAAAATGAAATAGCTAATAAACATATAGGGCATAATTCAAATAGACAAGCAGGTGTTATAGCTCAAGATATACAAAAAGTATTACCTGAAGCAGTAAAACCAGCACCGTTTGATGTGATTAGAGATAATGATGGTAACACAACTAGCAAAACAGGAGAAAACTATTTAACAGTACAATATGAAAAATTAGTACCTTTATTAATAGCTTCAATTAAAGAATTAACTAATAAAGTAAATAATTTAGAAGAACAACTTAAAAATAAATAAGCATGCCCGCAAATCCAATAGTATCATCAGGACCAATTTCAATGAATCTTTTGAATGATTCGTTTGGAAGAGCAACGGCTGCCTCACTTTCATTCTCTCAAGCGTTTGGTGGTACTTATGCTCAATATGGAGCTATAAATAGAAATACTACAGCTGGGCAAAATATATATACAACAAATCTTGGAGGTACAGATTTTGCATTAACTACATTTTATAGTTATAATGATGTAGAACTTAATTATTGGTATTACACATTTGATAACCAGAATTTTGGAGATAGTGTACAAATAGATGTATATTTAGCAACTACAAGTATATATTCAAACACAGTACCAGCAAATACTTTAGATGACTCAGGAGCTTATGTTAGTACAGGAACTAGTGCTACTACTGGGGGTGATTTAGAATTACAATTAACTTTTCCAGGATCTACACCTTCAGCTGTAGATATTTCAGTTACAGATCCTGACACTGGTGGTACTATATTTTCAGTAACTGGAGATAATCCCAATAATTATGTTGGTAAAACTACCTTATTAGCTGCTGTATATGGATATCAACGAATGAATTTTTATATGAGTTTTACACCTTAATATTTATAATAAAATAAAAATAAAATGGCAATACAAGTAACAAATTTTAATCCTGTTTGGAAATACGAAAATGTAAGACATGAAACTCCATCTCAAGTTGAATACTCAGATGGTTCTTATATTTTTATTAATTGTGAAACAGCAGATAAAACATCAGTAACTATTAAAGCAACTATTTATAATCAAGATCCGTTTATAACAGGTACAAAATTAAGAGGGCAAATGCGTTTTGAATTTATACCTATGAATGTTGAAGGAAACTTATTAGGATTAGCTCACGATTATATATTAAATCAATTAACAACTCTTAACCCAGGAGTAACATTTACTAAAGTAGGCATAGTTTAAGCTTGGATATCTAAAACCAAGTTATTATATTTATTAGTAAATACAATTAAGTTATGACCCAAAATGATAAAATAACCGTTATCATTCACACAGAGAATGAAACTAAGTTATTAGCTTTATTAGATCAACTACATCAACATCCTCTAAAATCTCAATTTCAAACCTTACAAGTTAATTGTAAAGGTATTACTCCTTGGTTAGAGCCAAATATGTTAAACAAGTTAACAACACTTGCTTATCAAAATTATGCTATTACACCTACCTATAACCAATCTGTACTTTCAATTGTAGAACTTATATCTAAAACTAAAACTGAATATAGTTTAATTATAGATGAATCTAATATATCGTTTGACATTAAAGAATGGGATACGCTTAATAATACCTATTTATTAGCACAAACAAACGACTTATTACGCCTTAATTGGGATACTAAATACCAATCTATAACATGGTTTATAGCGGATTTAATTACTCAAAAAACTAAACAATCCTTTACCCCTGACAATACATCAGATTCAGAAAGATATAGTAAAAAAATAATTAATCCTATATTTTATGAGCGAATTATTTATGTTGATGGTGGATTAGGTGACCACGTTATGGCATACCCATTATTAGAAAAAATAGGAAGTGATTGTTATGTTTGTTCTATTTATCCTTTTTCTATAAATCATATTAATATTAAAGGATTTATTGACTGGTCCGATGAATTATTTGGAGGTTATAAACGATTTGTCTATACTTATGGCTCAGAAAATAATTCTCCTACAATTATAGACGCATTTTTTGAAATGTATGGAGAAAAAAGACATATAACTGATATTTTAAAATATACAGGAAATAAAATTAAATTTGAAAATACAACAGGTAAACCATTAGCTTTAATAAGCACAACAGCAGCTAAAATCCAAAATCAAGATTCAAATAAAGACTGGGTTGATGTTAGATGGTTTAGATTAATTTTTGAATTAAAAAAATTAGGTTTTTATGTTATACAAGTAGGTTCTCATAAAGATGATCAAATTCCTCTTACACCAGCCCCAGCCGGTGTAGATGGTAAATTTTTAGATAAATCTATTCCTGAATTAGCAGGATTAATTGATGAAGCTAAACTATGGATAAGTGTAGATACATTTGTTCATCATTTTGCAGCTTCTGTAAACCCACATTCTGGAATTTGTTTAACTCCATTTTATAATAATCATGCTAAACACCCAGGTGTAAAGTATATTGAAAAAAACTGTGGTAAAAATTATTATGACAGAAGATGGTGGTTAGATTTACAACAACCAGAAAGAAAAGAATGTATGAACCTAATTAAATTAGATGACGTTTTAAATGTTATTAAAAATAAAATAAAATAATGAAGCCCTTATCATTAATAATGCCTATCTATAATAATGTAGATATGGCTATAGAATACTTAGATATAACTTTATCTACAGCAACATCAATAGACCAAATTATTCTTTATTCTAATGGTACTACAGATGAAGGTAATGAAAAATTAAAACAATACGCTAAATCAAATCCATTAGTTGAATTACATATTCGTAAAGAAGGTATAGGATTTGCTAAAGCAGTAAACGAAGGTTTTAAATTATGTAAAAACGAATATATGTTTTGCATAAGTAGTGATGTTTATTTAGGATATGGTTGGGAAGAACGTTTACAAGTATTATGTGATAAAGAAGAAAACGGATTAATTGGTCCTGTTATGTCAGATGACTTTATTTTAGGTTGTTGTTTTATAGCTAGAAAATCTGTTTTAAATAAAGTAGGTTTATTAAATGAAGGATTTGGTTTAGGATATGAAGAAGATGTTGAGTTTTCTTATAGAATAAAAAATAATGGATATAATTTAGGTTACGATTTTTATAAAGATGATTTAGGAAAAAGTTTAGACACTGGATTTCCTATTAGACATATTCAAGGAGTTTCATTTTATGATATTAAAAAAGAAAATTTAGATAATTTAATTTCTACTAATAAACAAAAACATCATAAATTTTTACGAACTTCAAATATTATAGTTTTAAAAGATTTACCATATGATGAAGTTAAAAAAACAGTACAAGGAAACGAAGTATATGTAGTTGTAAACAAATCAGGAGATGAATTTGAAAAAATAAGATTTGATAATGATATTATAGCTAAAGCACATATATTTGAATGCACACCAGAAATGAATATAGACGTTCTTATTAGTTCTATAACTAAAGGAAAATCAATTAATGGTAAAACAACTAAATTAACTTGGTTAGCTAAATTTGATGATTTTTCTTCAATGGGAATTTTATCTCAAAGAATGTTAGAACAATTAGATAAAACTATAGATTTATCTTGTGAACCTATTATTGGAAACACAACAACAACAAATCCATTAATTTATTCTTTTTTAGATAAACCATCAACTAATGAGTTAGGTATCATGTTTGCCTACCCAGACTCAATAGGTCATTTAAGTAAATTTAAAACTAAAGTAATTTATACTGGAGTTGATACAACAGGAGAAGCTGGTCAATTTGTAACTAACGGAAATAAAGCTGATTTTTTCTTAACACCTTCTAATATATCAAAAAATAGAATAAAAAATATGGGTATTACTAAACCTATATTTGTAGTACCTCATGGAATTGATCCCAAAGTATTTAATTATACTCCTAGAATAAAAGGAGATAAATTTAAATTCTTATATGTTGGAGAATGTTCAGATAGAAAAGGTATATTTCATACTTTAGACGCGTTTATTGATTTATTTAAAAATAATAATAATGTAGAATTACATATTAAATCAAATAGTGATATGTTATTTTACAATAGTCGAGATGTAAAAAGTATTATAGAAAAACACAATAATATATTTTGGCATATTAGTGATGATGGACATGATAAAGTAATGGACTTATATAGAAATTGTCATGCTTATGTTTACCCATCAAGAGGTGATTCATTTGGAATGACATTACTAGAAGCTATAGCTTGTGGATTGCCAACAATAGCAACTTCAGAACCAGGTGCTACAGAATTAATTAAAGGAAAATATTATAATGTTTCTACTAAATCAGTACCAGTTAAAAATCACCCCTGGTTTTTAGGTAATTGGGGAGAACCAAATCTTAAAGATTTAATTAAACATATGAAACATGTTTATGATAATTATGATTCAATCATTGAAAGTGGAGTACTAAAAGAAAATTCTGATTATATTATTGAAAATTATTCTTGGGAAAAAATAGCTAGTAATTTTGAAAATGATATTTTACCTAAATTAATTAAACCAACTAAAGTACTTACATTATTAACATCATATAATAGACCACACCATATTAAAAATGTTATTAATTCATTAAAAGATATTCAAGAACCAGGTATTATAAATGATATTTATATTGTTGAAAATTCACATCCTGAATATAAAGCAGAAGCATTAAAAACTATTAAAGAAAATATTGATAGCCGATTTAAAGTTCATAACTCAGAATTTAATATGGGTCAAAGAGCAGCAATGCTTCAAATGTTTGATGATATGAATATTGATAATTATGATTTTATTCAATTTACAGATCAAGATAATTTATTTGCTGAACCTATAAGTACATACTGTGATATATTAAATCAATACCCAGACAAATATGTCGCTACAGGTTATATGAGTAAAGAACATGAAGAATTAGATTGGATTGAAACTAGATTTGGACGTTTAAATGAAAAAAGAGCTTGTAGAGCAGGACATATGGTTATGCGAGCTAAAGACATTAAAAATATGATGCCTATTCATTTAGATAGAATGCATAATAACTCATATGTAAATTCATCGTGGAATGCTGGTTTAGACTGGGAATTAACATATTGGAATCCAAAATCACCAGGCGCACAAGGTAAACAAAACTTTGTATTATGTGTTCCTGGAGGTGTATTACATAAAGGTACAGACAGTACAATGTATGATTGGCCTGTAGAAGAAAATGAATACACTTTAGAAGAATTAAAAAAATTAAGAAAAAATAAACTTTAATTTGGATCTTTAAAATATCTTTGTATATTTATATATATAAACTTAACCCATAAAACCCATTAAAAAATTATGTCATCACTTTTGATTTTTATTGTAATCGCGTTACTAGTATCAATTGGTATCGGATTCGTTATTGTAGGAAAAGAAAACACTCCTGAAAACAAAAACACACCAAATTCTTTCTTCCCAGTTGAAGATTATCCATCTTTTGAAGACGCTCCAGTAGCTGAAGAAAGACCATTTAACGAAGCTGAAAAGCCAGTTAAAAAGAAAAAACGTTACTATAGTGATAAAACAAAATCAACTAAAAAACCTAAAGCTAACTAATGGCTAATATTAAATTATCATTAAAAGAAATTTATAAACTTGATACAGAAATCAACGGTTTTACAAATCAAGAAACTGGTGAAATTTTATCATTAGGATTATTAAGCGAAAATTTAAGTTTACCTACTAAATATTGGTTAACTGATTTAGCTAAAAAAACATCAAGTGAAAAATTAATTATTGACCAATTAAAAGAAAATTTAATTGTAAAATACGGTACTAAGGATAAAAATAATAACTTTGAAATTCTTGTATGGACTGATGATACTAAAACCAATTTTAATCCATCATATATACAATTTCAAGAAGAATTCAATAGTTTATTACAAGAAGTAAAAGAAATTGAATATCATGAATTTAAATTAGAAGAATTCAAGGATGTTAAAACATCAGATAATTATATTGTATTTTATAAATTAATCCAAGTAGATTAATATATTATCCATTTATAATATGATATTTATAAACCGCTAGTAATAGCGGTTTTTCTCTTATCTTTCCATATTTATAATAAAAATTATTAAATGGCTCAAGTACTGTCTAAGACGGGTATAGCAACAGGTGCAACCGTACAAGCTCAACAAATATCTCAATCAATTGATGCCTTAACAGGTAATGTGGCTTATGATATAACTATAAGTGGTTCATTAACTGTTACCGGCTCAGTAAATATAGACGGTACATTAAATGCTTCTTCTTCTTATGCTGTACAAGCGTTAAGTTCATCTTACGCTGTAACAGCATCATATGCCGTTACACCTACTGTTTCAGGTTTAAGTGGTACTTCTGGCCTTTCAGGTATAAGCGGTTTATCAGGTATAAGCGGCTTATCAGGTATCTCAGGTATAAGCGGCTTATCAGGACTTAGTGGTATATCAGGTTTATCAGGTCGTTCAGGTATAAGTGGCATCTCCGGTATATCAGGCCTAAGTGGTATTTCTGGTATTTCAGGATTAAGTGGTATATCAGGTTTATCAGGTACAAGTGGCTTATCAGGTATCTCAGGATTAAGCGGTATATCAGGTATTTCAGGTTTAAGTGGCATTTCAGGTATTTCAGGTCTAAGTGGTCTCTCAGGCACTTCAGGATTAAGTGGTACATCAGGTCTTTCAGGAATTTCAGGTCTAAGTGGCATCTCAGGCATCTCAGGTATTTCAGGTTTATCAGGTACATCAGGTCTCTCAGGTATTTCCGGTTTATCAGGCTTATCGGGAATTAGTGGTATTTCTGGATTAAGTGGCATATCAGGTCTAAGTGGTATTTCTGGTCTTTCAGGAGCAATAGGTCCTGTAGCTGGTGCAGCAAATCAAGTAGTTTATAAAGATGGGTCTAACAATCCAGCAGGTTCAGCTAATTTTACTTATGATGGTTCAACAGTAACTATAACAGGTAACTTAACTGTTAATGGTACAGGTAGTATAACTTATTTAAAAATAATATACGAAACTGCATCTGTAATATATTCATCTGGTTCTAACCAATTAGGTGACGCGGTAAATGATATTCAAACATTAATTGGAACTACAAAAATATCTGGTAGTTTACAAGTAACAGGTAGTACTTCACTTTCAGGAAGTTTACAAGTAATAGATGTAACTCAAGGAACAAACGAAACTAAAGTATTAATGTTAGATTCAACTAACACTTTAGTATATAGAACTAATTTAAGTATTTCTGGATTAAGTGGTACTTCAGGTATTTCAGGATTAAGTGGTACTTCAGGATTAAGTGGCGCTTCAGGCTTATCAGGTACATCAGGAGCATCAGGCCTAAGTGGTACCTCAGGCTTATCAGGCCAATCAGGTACATCAGGTTTAAGTGGCACTTCAGGCTTATCAGGCCAATCAGGAGCATCAGGTCTATCAGGTACTTCAGGTTTAAGTGGTACATCAGGTGCATCTGGTCTTTCAGGTACATCAGGTCTTTCAGGTCAGTTAGGTCAATCAGGTCTAAGTGGTACTTCAGGATTGTCAGGTACATCAGGAGTATCCGGCTTATCAGGAACATCAGGTTTATCAGGTCAATTGGGTACATCTGGTCTTTCAGGCCAATTGGGTACATCAGGTTTATCAGGCCAATCAGGCACATCAGGTTTAAGTGGTGCATCTGGTCTTTCAGGCCAATCCGGCCAATCAGGTTTAAGTGGTACTGATGGAACCTCAGGTATATCAGGTCTTATAGGCATACCCGTGTTTACACCTGTATTTTTAAATACTTCTTATGGAGTTGATTCATCAACATTTATAAACACTGGAGGTGGAGGAGGTAGTTTTGATTCTTATGTTTATTCAACTCAAGGATATATAAGAGGAGCTTATGTCACTGCTAGAACAACTAGTAATTCTCAATTCTCAGCTTTTGGTTTATCTGAAACTATAAGTTCTGTTGATCCTTTAAATATAAGTTTTGGATTTTATTTTGAAGAAACTACAGGTGATGTATCTATAATTGAAACAGGTTCAATAGGATCACCAATAGCAACATATTCATCAGGTGATGTTTTTTATATAACATATGATGGATATAATATAAGATATTATATTAACAGTACTTTATTACAAACTACTTCAAGATCAATAGGAAACTCATTATATTTTAGTTCAGTCTACCAAACAACTAATGAAGGATTCACTAATGTAGGTTTTGGACCTATGGGTGAACAAGGTACTTCTGGATTAAGTGGTCTATCAGGAATTTCAGGATTATCTGGTCGCTCAGGAATAAGCGGTATATCAGGTATATTATCATTAACAGGAACAACAAATAATGGTGTTATTACTTTAAATGGTTCAGCACCTAATGCTACTGTAGAATCAAATTTAACTTTTGATGGTACCGTTTTAAATGTAACAGGAAATATAACAAGCAGTGGAGATATATTAGTTAATGGTATCACAGTAGGTAATGGAGCTAATTCTACAGATTCTAATACTGCTTTAGGTAACCAAGCTTTATTATCAAATTCAACAGGAACATCAAATACTGCTATAGGAGGAAATACATTATATCTTTTAAGTGGAGGAATTGAAAATACTGCTTTAGGATTTGCGGCTGGAGGAAGTATAAACGGTAATGGTAATACTGCTTTAGGTAGAGCAGCTTTATCAGCAGGCTCATTTACAGGTAATTATAACACAGCTATAGGATATTTCGCCGGATCAGCCGTTGTTGGTGGAAATGGTAATATTTTAATAGGATCAGGTTCGGGAAAATCAATTACTAATGGTAGTGAAAATGTTATTATAGGTGGACATCCTGGTTCTTCTAATTTAACTAAAACTGTTGTCTTATCAGATGCTTCAGGTAGTGTTATTTTATGGGGTACAGGGAGTAGAGTAACTATAGGAGCTGCAGCTACACCAAATGCTACTTTAGATGTTAGAGGCAATACTGTAATTACAGGTTCATTTGCAGTGACAGGAAGTCAAATAATTACAGGTTCCTTAACTATATCAGGAAATATAGCTAATATTTTAGGAGATGGATTTGTAAGTTGTAGTTTATCTGTAGTAGGTGCTACAGGAGATAATAGATCTTTTATAGCTTCATTTACAGATGTAGATGGTTCAACATTAAATAATCCTCGCCAATTAATACATTGGTGGACATCAGCTACTCAATACGGAGCAGCTTCTATCCCTAATACAACTCCATTACCTACATATACTATAGTATCAGGAAGTCAAGTTGTAACTAGTACAACAGGTTCAATAAACCACTCAGTTACTGATTCAACAGGAAAATTTGGAGTTAAACTAACCACAACAAATACAGCTGGTTCAACAACTGTTTGGTTCCATACAGAAGTACAGGGTATAATATATTCAACAAGTACAACTATATTTAATACCGGTGCATAATAAATAAAATTTATGAAAATAGAAAAACTAACAGAACAAGAAATTTCATCAGTAAAAGAAATTCAAAAATTAAGAGCTGAATTAATTGAAAAATATGGATTAATTGAAATGTCAATCCAAGATTTAAAATTACAAAAGCAAGAAGTAACTGAAGAACTTAAAGAAATTAAAATAACAGAATTAAAATTAAGTCAAGAACTTCAATCAAAATACGGTATAGGAACCATTAATATAGATAGTGGAGAATTCATCGGAAACGAATGATTTTAAGACCCCTTAATATATTTATAATAAACATTAAACTTATTAACAAATAACATGGCAGAAACATTAATTTCCCCTGGTGTATTAGCAAGAGAAAACGACTCATCGTTCATCAGACAACAACCAGTTAACGTAGGTGCAGCAATTATCGGTCCTACAGTTTTAGGTCCCGTTGAAATTCCAACTGTTGTTACATCATACAGCGATTACGTAAATAAATTTGGTTCGTACTTTGAAAGTGCTAGTGATAATTATTCATTCTTTACTTCAATTGCAGCTTATAACTACTTTAACAATGGTGGTACATCATTATTAGTAGCTAGAGTAGTAAGTGCAAGTAACACTTGGACACCAGCAACAAGTACTAATATTGTAAATAACATTGCTACAGTAGGTGGTATTACCGCTACAGGTAGTTTTGATTTAGCTAATGCTTTTACAGATGGTATTGAAGCAAGAGTAGTTTACAATGGTACTACTTATAGATTTATCGCTTCAGGTAATCCAATTCCAACAGATGATGTAGATGGTAATTTATATTTCTTCTCTACTGGTTCAACAGCAGCAGGTACAGCTACAAATTTAGCAGCTGAAATTAATTTCGCGTTATCTGGTTCAACAGGTGCTTCAGCTAATTTAGTAATTGCTACAACAAGTTCAGCAACTTTAATTATCTCTGCTTCAGCAGTAGGATCTACATTTAATGGTTTAACAGTATCAACAGGATCTGCTTCTACATTCTCAGTACAAACTACATTAGGTGGTGGTGTTAATAGTCCAAGCACATCAGTTGCATTTGTTTTAAAAACATTATCTGAAGGTATTATTATGAACAGTTCTTCATCATTAGATGCAAGTGGTTCATTAGCTTCAGGTTCAGCAGATAATATTAGATATCAAATTACAAATGCTGACACAGCATCAGGAACATTTAGTTTATTAATTCGTCAAGGTAATGACAATACAAACAATCCAATTGTATTAGAAACTTGGACTGGATTATCATTAGATCCATTTGCTCCTAACTTTATTTCAAGAGTAATTGGAGATCAAGATCAAAATTACAACGCTACAAATAATCAAATTGAAGTATCTGGTTCTTACTTTAACGCTTCACGTTATGTAAGAGTAGCATCAGTAAACGCTTTAACTCCATATTATTTTGATAATACAGGTATAGCTAAATCTCAATATACAGCTTCAATTCCTTTGAATCAAAGCGGTTCATTTACAGGAGCGGTAGGACAAGTAGCAGGTGGTGCTAATTTTTACGAAACTATCAACGGTTCAAATACACAAGGTTTAGTAGGTTCAGATTATGATAACATGATCGACTTATTATCAAACCAAGATGAATACAAATTCAATATCTTATTTGCTCCAGGATTATATAACTCAGGATATACATCACAATGTACATCAATGATTAATAACACTCAAACAAGAGGAGATAGTTTATTTGTATTAGATTTAGTACCTTATAACACTACTATTTCAACAGTAACATCACAAGCTAATTCAAGAAATACTTCATACGCTGCTTCATACTGGCCTTGGGTTCAAATGATTGATCCTGCTACAGGAAAGAACGTTTGGGTTCCAGCATCAACAGTAATGGCGGGTGTGTTCGCATTCAATGATACAGTAGCTGAGCCTTGGTTTGCACCTGCTGGTATTAACAGAGGTGGATTACAAGTAATTAGAGCAGAACAAAAATTACCTCAATCTTCAAGAGATACTTTATATACAAACAAAGTAAATCCTATCGCTACATTCCCTGGAACAGGTACAGTAGTATATGGTCAGAAAACATTACAAACTCAAGCGTCAGCTTTAGATAGAGTAAATGTTAGAAGATTGTTAATTGCTCTTAAGAACTACATTTCACAAATTGCTAATACATTAGTATTTGAACAAAATACAATTGCAACAAGAAATACATTCTTATCACAAGTAAATCCATACTTAGAATCAGTTCAACAAAAACAAGGTTTGTATGCGTTTAAAGTAATTATGAATGAAACAAATAATACAGCAGACGTAATTGATAGAAATGAGTTAATCGGACAAATTTATATCCAACCTACAAGAACAGCTGAATTTATTTACTTAGATTTCAACATCTTACCTACAGGAGCAACATTCCCAGCGTAAGGATTAAATTAGATAATATTTATAATAAAGAATAAATAAAAAAACATGGCAGTATTAGACCCAAACGAAATATTTTTCACAGCGTTCGAACCGAAACAACAGAACCGTTTTATTTTATACATGGATGGAATCCCAGCGTATATTATTAAAGGAGTTGCAGGTGTAAATTTAACCCAAGACGCAGTAGCTTTAAACCACATTAACGTACAACGTTTTGTAAAAGGTAAAAGTAAATGGGGTGAAATTCAAATGACGTTATTTGACCCAATCACTCCTTCAGGAGCTCAAGCAGTAATGGAATGGGTACGTTTACATCACGAATCAGTAACTGGTAGAGATGGTTATAGTGATTTCTATAAGAAAGACTTAACATTAGACGTATTAGGACCAGTAGGTGATATCGTTTCAGAATGGATTATTAAAGGTGCTTTAATTACAAATGCAAACTTTGGTGATTATAACTGGGATACAGATTCAACAGCACAAAACATTGCTTTAACAATACAACCAGATTATTGTATTTTAAATTTCTAAAACCCCTCCCCCGAAATACAGGATTAAGATGGCTCGCCTTTAGGCGAGCTTCTTTTTTTCTCATATATTTATATATATAAACATAGTTATAAATAAATTAAATTTATGGAAGACAACAAATTCAAATTCCCAACAGAGATGGTGGATTTACCATCAAAAGGTTTAATATATCCCGCAGATAACCCGTTATCAAGCGGTAAAGTCGAAATGAAATATATGACGGCGAAAGAAGAGGATATATTAACTAACCAGAATTATATCAAACAAGGTACAGTTTTAGATAAACTATTACAATCATTAATTGTATCTAAAATTAATTATGATGATTTAATTATAGGTGATAAAAATGCAATTATGATTGCTGCTCGTATTTTAGGATATGGTAAAGATTATAGTTTTAAAATGGGAGACGAAACCATAACAGTAGATTTAACTGAATGTCCAACTCGTTATTTAGATGAATCATTATTAACTCCAGGTACAAATACATTTAGTTATACATTTCCTCATTCAAAAACCGAAATAACATATAAGTTATTAACAGGTAAAGATGAAAAAGAAGTACAAGCCGAATTAGACGGATTGAAAAAAATTGATAAAAATTCATCAGCTGAATTATCAACTAGATTAAAATATATGATTTTATCAGTTGGTGGAAATACAGATAAAAAAACAATTAGAGAATTTGTTGATAATTACTTATTAGCTAGAGATTCTAAAGATTTTAGAGAACATCTTAGAAAAACACAACCAGATATTGAATTAACAGCTGATTATATTAATTCAAATGGTGAATCGGAGGTCATCAACATTCCTATTACTATTACGTTTTTTTGGCCTGAGTAACGAATATAGATTTCAATTATTTAAAGTTATTCATGATATATGTTATTATGGTAACGGTGGGTATGATTTCCATACCGTATATGATATGCCAATTTGGTTAAGAAAATTAACATTTAACTTTATAGCAGATCAAAGACAAAAAGAATCAGACGCTTATACAAACGCGTCAAAAGGTAAAAATAATATTGATTTTTCTGATCCTAAATCAGCTAAACAAAAATTACAATCAACAAATCAACCAACTTATAGTACAAAGGCATCTAGAAAATAGGTGCCTTTAATATTTATAACAAAATATTTAAATGGCTTTAAATAAAAACGATAAAGAAGACATAAAAAGAGCAGCTAAAGAAACTTCAATTATAGTTGAAGATGCTTTAAGGTCTATTTCTAGTCAAGTTGGTGATATTTTTAGAGACGCCTTAAATAATACTAGTAACTTTAGTAAAACATTAACTCGAGACATACAAGGTGGATTAAATTCATTAGCTAAGTCTACTGATGTAATTGAAAAAAATCTAACTAAATTAACTAAAGGTGAATTAACTAGAGCTGAAGTTAATAAACAAATTGAAGCTAGAAAAATTAAACTTCAATCTATTGAAAAACAGTTAGAAATAGCTTCTCGTAATAATTTAGGAAATACTAAACATTTAAATGAAGAATTAACTAAAACTCAAGCATATGAAGCTGAAATAGTAAAAGCTTTAGAAGCTCAAGCTACAGAAGCTGATAAAATTGATAAATCAATAGGTAGTTTAGGAGCAGCGACTGAAGGTCTTAGTAAAGGATTACAAAAAGCCGGTTTAGGAGCTTTAGATACTCAGTTAGGTTTAGGTAAAGCATTAGCTTCTACTAAAGAGATGGTAGCTAAAAATGAAGGAAACGTAAGTAACCTTGAAGCTTCTAGACATCTAACTAAAGAAATAACAAAAAATATTACAGAGTCTGTAGACCCGGCAGCATTAATCACTTTTGCTTTTAAAGAATTAGTTAATGCTCTTAGTAAAACAGATAAATTAGCTGGAGATACAGCTAAAGCATTTAATATGAGTTATAGTGATGCGTTAGCATTAAATACTCAATTAACACAAACCGCAGCTTTAACAGGTGACGCCGCAGTTAATACTAAAGGATTAAATGAAAGTGTAATAGCTGTTGGTAAATCATTAGGTTCTAACGCTATATTAAATGAAAAGGATTTAATTACTTTTACTAAATTAAGAGAACAAGCAGGTTATACTAATGATGAATTAATAGGTATTGAAAAAATATCTTTAGTTAATGGTAAAACATTAAAAGATAATACATCTGAAATATTAGGAGCGGCTGAAGCTTATGCTTCTCGAAATAAATTAGTAGTAAATGAAAAGGATGTTTTAAGAGAAGTATCTAAAACATCGGCCGCTATTAAATTATCATTAGGTGGCAGCGCTGAAGCAGTAGCTGAGGCTGTAGTAAAAGCAAAACAATTTGGTTTAAATTTAGAACAAGCTGATAAAATAGCTTCAGGATTATTAAATTTTGAAAGTTCAATAACAAATGAATTAGAAGCAGAATTATTAACTGGTAAAAATCTTAACTTTGAAAGAGCAAGATTTTTAGCTTTAAATAATGATATAGCAGGAGCAGCAGAAGAAATAGCAAAACAAGTAGGTACATCCGCTGATTTTGCTAAGATGAATAGAATTCAACAAGAATCTATCGCCAAAGCAGCAGGTATGGAGCGAAATGAATTAGCTCAGTCTTTAATGGACAGAGAAGCATTAGCAGCTCTATCAGAAACTGAAGGTGCTACTGCTCAAGAAAAATTTAATAATTTAGTTAAACAAGTAGGTTTAGAAAAAGCTAAAAAACAATTAGGTAATGATCAATTAGCAAATCAATTTGCTCAACAATCAATAGCTGAACGATATAATAATACATTAGAAAAATTAAGAGAAGTTTTTGTATCATTAGCTGAACCAATATTACAAATAGTATCTCCTCTTATGGATTTACTTAACGCTGTACTCCCAGGTATCACAGCTTCTTTAAATCTTATTTTAATTCCCATTAAATTTTTAGGAGAGGGTATTAAATCAATAGTTGATTATTTCCACACAGGAAATATGGAATTAGCTGATATGGGTAAATTATTACTTGGTATAGCTGGTACTTATACTTTAATAAAAGGAATACAACTTGCTAGTGTTGCCGCTCAAAATCAACAAACTGTAGCAGCCGCAGCAACAGCAGCAGTAGAAAAAAATAAATTAACAATTTTAGCTGCTGAAGCAGTTGCTTGGGCTATCGCTAATCCATTTACAGCTTTAGCCGGATTAGCATTAGCAGGAACAATAGGAACTGCTATTTATTCTAAAGTAAAAAGTGTTGAAGATGCTCAAATATCTCCAGACGGTGGTTTAATGGTATCAGGTAAAAAAGGTACATATAGTTTAGATCCTAATGATACTGTTGTAGCTGGTACTAATTTAGGAGGAAGCTCATCTTCATCATCAACTGATATTCCTATGTTAAATCATTTAGAAAAAATGAACGCTACATTAAATGCTATACTAAATAAAGAAGGAGTTGCATTATTTGATACTACTAGAGGAGGTACCGCATTTGGTATGGGTACATACAAAGTAACATAATATTAATATTTATAACAAAATTAAAAACATAAAACTATGGGCTTATTAGATAGATTAAGAAAACAAGGTTCAAACCAAAGTAAATACGGAGTTAATACTCCACCAGTTAATCCATTAGCAACTAAAGAATCAAAAATGCATGCATTTGGAAACGCTGAAGGATATTCATTAAATGGTGCTTTTAACTCAACAGTAACACGTGATTACAATAAGTATGATGATGGTACATTAAATATATTACCTCAACCATCAAACCTTGACATTAAAACTCCAGCACAAAAATACGTAAACGTTAAACCAGCGTAATGGGATTAAAAGATATCTTTACTAACCCTGAGAAATTTAAATTCTACGGCGGGGCAGGTTATCCTACACCAAACGGCTTAGCAGGTGGTGTGAACGGGGTAGAGCCTCTTTTAACCCTTAAATATGGTAAAGATTCACCGGGTGCCGGTGCAAGTAAACAACCGTTTATAGTGACTCCAATTCCTGGAGCATCTTCAACGTTTAATACTAATGGTTTAGTTATAGCTCGTTCTGCAACAGATGTAGAACGTTTATCTAAATTTTTTACTACTACACCAGGTTTACTTTTTATAGCTAAACAAAACGTTTTATCTCAAACAAACGTTAGAACACAAGCAGCTAATTATAATGTTCCACAAATACAACCAAATAATGGCCCGTATTTACCAACTAATACATTAGCTCAAGTAGCAGTATCAGCTGCTGGTTTTCATTTTAATAAACAAGGTTTATTACCTGATGGAGATTTTTCTCCTAAATATGCTTCTAATGAAGTTATAATAGGAGTTAAAGGATCAAATAATGAAGGTGTAGGAAACCGATTAGTTGACTTAGCTAGAACTAAAGTTGATTATAAAAATAATCAAATTAATATATTAACGTATAGAGGAGGTCCAGGATCTATTTTAGGTGTAGGTTCTACAAATATATTATTTGCTTCTTCAGGTGAATTTAGAACAGGTACTAATAATCCTTTATATACTAGTAATCTTAAACAATTTTATGGTATATTACCTACATCTTATGATATAATAGTCCAAGATCCAGTAGAAGCTTTAAAATCTCAAGAAACATATAAAAATTATCCTATTGTTCAATTAGTTGATTTTAGAAAACATTTAAGAGATGGAATTACTAACTCAAATATATTGTCAGATTCTCCTGATTATTCAACTAAAAATATTGAAAATAGAGTACTTTTAGGAGATCCTGGACGTCGTAATAAAAATATTATTTCTTACACAAAAGGAGCTATAACTAATGGTGACACTAAAGCTGTAGCTTTAGATAAAGTTAATGCTTATCCTTTATATAGATCAAATGATGCTCAAGAAAAAGAAACTAATGATTTAGTTAAATTTAGAATTGAAGTTATAGATAATAAAGAACCAGGATTTGGTACATTTATACATTTTAGAGCACTTATAGATTCATTTAGTGATAATTATAATGCTTCTTGGTCTGATACTCAATATATAGGTAGAGGTGAAAAATTTTATACATATAATAGTTTTACTAGACAAATAAATATGTCTTGGACTGTTGCGGCACAATCAAAACAGGAACTTATTCCAATGTATCAAAAATTAAATTATTTAGCTTCATCTTTAGCTCCTACATATAATGATAATGGATATATGTCTGGTACTTTAGTTAGGCTTACTGTAGGAGGATATTTATATTCTCAACCAGGATTTATAACTAGCTTAACTTATGACGTACCATCAGAATCACCTTGGGAAATAGGAATTAATGATACAAATGCAGGCAGTGATAAATCAGTTAAAGAATTACCACACATAATTAAAGTATCAGGATTTAACTTTACTCCAATACATACTTTTGCTCCACAAAAACAAAAGAATGATTATGATGGCTTTAATAATTCTGTTAGTTCTTTTGGTTCACAACGATATATAGCATTAGCAGCAGGAACACCAGAAAATAAAGATCAAAATAATTATGATCCTGAGGGAGGTAATTATACTACATTAGCTTCAAAGAAATAAATACTAATGAATAGATACGCTAGAATACCTCAAACAAAAATTAAAGGAAATACAGTTTATAGAACTGTACTATACCCAGAAATTCCTTTATCAGCTGATGATATATATGTTTATACTCAGCAAGGAGATCGTTTTGATGTATTAGCACAAAATTTTTATCAAGATAGTTCATTATGGTGGATAATAGCAATAGGTAACCCACAAGTTACTTTAGGCAGCTTATTAATACCATCAGGAATACAATTAAGAATACCAGCAAACCCAGCAAGTGTAATTAACACTTACAATGTTATAAATAGTTAATATGGATATATTAGGTGAAGGTTTTAATCAAGTTATATTAGATCAAATAGATACCCGACAAAAACTTTTTGCGGCTGGATATAATTCTAACAATCCAAGAACCCCTGAACTTATAACTTATGCTACTTCAAATACTTCATTTGTACAATTAATGTCATCTGTTGAAATAGCTGATCCAAAAAAATTAAATAGTCCATTTGTAGCTACTTTAAATAAAACAGGACAAGAATTAGCCAAAGAAGCTATATTGTTTGGTGGCGTTAAAGGATTAAAAAGTGGAATTCCTGATAAAAAAATAAGTAGTCCTTTTAATAATTATGCTTACGGATGGGGAGCAGGAGATTTTGGTTTAAGACCAATGCCTGGTATAACATCAGCTAATATTAAAACTGAAAATATAGGTTCACTAAAAACAGCAACTGTTAATATTAAATGTTGGGATAGAGCTCAATTTGAAATAATTGATACTTTATACTTACGTTTAGGATTTTATGTTTTATTAGAATGGGGTCATACTTTATATTCTAATAATAAAGGAAATATAATAAAAGATCCATTATCTTTAGAAACTGAATTTTTTAGTAAAAAAAATAACATAGATAATATGTTATCTTTAATTGTAAAAAAACGTCTTGAAGGTTTTGGTAATTATGATGCTTTATTTGGTAAAGTAGTTAACTTTAGCTGGAATTTTAATAATGATGGAAGTTACGATATAATTATAACAATTAGAAGTGTAGGTGATATCATAGAATCACTTAAAGTAAATGTTTTTAGTTCTGATACAGATGCAGTAGTACCTACTCCTACTATCACTACTAACGTACTACCAGAAAATTTATTTACCACTGATACTACAAATACAGGATTAGTATCTTTAGGTGGTGGTGTTAATCCTACAATTAATATTAGTCCTACAGAAACTTCAAATGAAATTCCTATAGAACCAGAAGCTTTTAAAAGTAATATTAATTTTCGTTTATATTCTTTAAAAAATGACTTAGATAATAGAGTAGTTAAAAATTCATTTCTTAATAATGATAATGTTTTTAGTATAACTACATATTTAAGTGATGGTAAATTACAAGATATAGTTAAAATTAATTGGGACGGTGGTACACCTACTTATTATATTCGTTTTGGAGCATTTTTAAGAATAATACAAGGAGATGTTATACCTACTATTAATGGAGCTAAAGCTCTTAAAATTGATTATGACATTGAATCTAATCTAATAAACTATTTAGATTATCAAGTAAGTACAAATCCTAAATATGTGTTAATTAAAAAATCAATAAGTTTACCTGAATTAAATGTTCAAATATTAAATAAAAGATGTGCTGATTTTGAAAAACCTATTGATGGTGTTAGTACTTATGGTAAACTTATGAATACATATATAAGTTATGAATTTATAAAAACCAAATTAGACGAATTACGCTTAACCCCAGGATCTAAAGTATTATTAATTGATTTTTTTCAATCAATAGGTAAAACTATTAGTGATTGTTTAGGTGGTATTAATAATATAGTTCCTATTATAGATGAAGAAACAAATACTGTTAAATTTATAGACCAAAATTTATTATATAAAAAAGACTTAGTTATAAATAAATTTAATGAAACCTATAAAACTCAAATAAGTACAACTCCTGGTAAATTTGAAATATATGGATATAATCCTTCAGGATCAAATGGTTCAGGTTCAGCTGGTTTTATAAAAGATATGGTAATGAAAACTGAATTAACACCTCAGTTTGCTAGTATGATTACTATTGGAGCAGCAGCAAGATCTAAAGTAGTAGGAGAAGATGCTACTGCTTTATCTAGAATAAATTCTGGTTTAACTAGTAGTTATATTGAAACGTATGAAGATCCTAAAATAATAACATTAGCTACTACTTCTTCTGTTATTAATCAATATAAAACAGCAACAGAAAAATATAAACAGTTTTTAATTAGTATGGATATGAGTAATGATTTGAACCCACCACAATGGGATGAAAATAATTTTAATAGTTATTCTAATACTTTAAACTCATTTATAACTTTTGCTCAAAATATAACTTCTGAACTTAGTGGCTCAGCTTCAACATCAACAGGATTTATTCCTATTAATGTTTCATTAAAAATGACAGGGATGTCTGGTATGAAAATATATCAAGAATTTACAGTTGATACTAAATATTTACCTTCAAATTATAATAGAGAAATGTGTTTCTTAATTAAAGGAATAAACCATACTATCCAGAATAATATGTGGAGTACAACTATTGAATCTTTATCATTACCTAAAATAACAAATAAACCATTCCCCTTATTTACTGCTTTTAATTTAGTTAAAGAAACAAAAGATTTTGATCAAGAAAATATTAAAATAGCAGTTCAATTCTTTAAACGTCAAGGCTTTACTAATGAACAAGTAGCAGGTATATTAGGTAATTTTATTCAAGAATCTGGATTAGATCCTAATAAAGTAGGATATGGTCTTGGTATAGCTCAATGGTTAGGTGTTCGAAGACTAGAATTAGAAAAACAACCCACATATAAAGGTCCATTATTAACTCAATTAGATTTTGTTGTAAAAGAATTAACAGACAATAAATTATATAAAACAACAGATGGTAAAGGATATGATGCAAGTTTAACAAACGCTAGAGTAAAATTATTTAATGTAAAAACAACACCAGGAAATGAATTAGCAGCAGTAAAAGAAGCTACATTAGTGTGGTTGCAATATTATGAAAGAGCTTTAGGTCAAGAAGAAGCTAATCGAATTGGTTATGCTATAGATATTTACCAAAAAATAATAAACGGAGATTATAAATAATGTATTATCCATTATCCCAAATAACACCTAATTTATATACTAATGGAGGAGAATTTCAAATCAAATCCACAGGGGTACCTTATACCGGTTATTACTTTAAAACTTCTACAGGCCAATATTTTACAGGGCGTAATCAAAATGATAACCCAGTATTAGAATTAATTTCAACTAATACTTCAGTTACTATTGATAATAATCAAATAGTATTACCTGAAATAACAACGTTACGTAGTCCAATTTATAATAATATAAAGCCTATTAGTACTACTCAAATATTTAAACCAGTTTATAATCCAAATGTTCCAACACAACAAGATTATCAAATAGGAGAATATAGAAGATATTTTTGTAAAAAAACAAATGAAATAATTTATATTGAAATAGATCAAAATACATTTGATAAATTATCATCTCAATCTCCAACTATACTTTGGTCATTATATCAACCGTTTTTCTTACCTTGGAATCTAACAGGTAATAAAGAACAAGTAGCAACAATAAATCGCAACATGGTTTTATTAACTATGAAAAATTTATCATTACCTCAATTCGACGCTTACTTAAAATTCGACTTTACAAAGTATTACGTTTAAGCTTGGCAATTTAATTTTTGTTTAGTATATTATAGTACAAAATAGGTTATGTATTATATTATCGAAACATTAGATCAACTAAAAGTCTTATACAATCTTAAGACACAAAAAGCATTTGTTGAGGTAATTCCATTTAACTCTAATGTTCATCCTGCCTTAAATAAAGTATCATTAGTCTATATTAGACCACTTGATGATACTAAAGGATATCTAATATGTGTTAACCACAGTGAAACACTACACATAAATAAAAATCATGTTGAAAGTGTTTTAAAAGACATTCCAGAATTGTGGGTACGTAATAAGAAACAATTTTTATACTACTTTCAGATAAAAGCATGTTGCGATATATCACTAATATCTCCTACGGATATACAACCCACTTTTACACATCAACATTTTTATCAACGATTTCCACAAAAACAAGACATCAATCGTATAATACCGGTATCAAAACACTATGAACTGTGTGAAACCGTGTATAACCAAATCAAACCATTAATACCACACCATTTGCCCGAGTGGTTCGAATTTTATAATAACCGGGTTACTTTGGCTTTATTTGGGATTGAAAAAAACGGTATAACATTTAATAAACCAATATTTGAAACATACTATGAAACAAATAATGACTACTATTCAATTGACAATGATAAAATATTCACGCAATATAATATCTATACTACAACTCGCAGACCCGCTAATTCCTATAATGGTATTAACTTTGCAGCACTAAAAAAAGAAACACGATCAAGTTTTATTCCAAGTAATGATATATTCGTAGAAATGGATATATCGGCTTATCACCCAACATTAGCAGCACAACTAATTGAGTATGATTTTGGAGACAAAGACATACACGCTTCGTTCGCCGAAATGTATGGTGTGGATTATAAAACAGCTAAGGAATTAACATTCAAGCAACTATACGGAGGAGTATTTAAAGAATATGCTCACCTAGAGTATTTTAAGAAAATACAAATGTATATGGATGATGCTTGGGACACTTTACAATACGGAGGATATTATGATTGTCCTATATCTAAATACAGATATGAGTTGAGTAAGCTGGAAAATATGAATCCAAACAAGTTGTTTAATTATATATTACAAAATATGGAAACATCTAACAATATGAATATATTGATGGATATACATAAGGTATTAAGGGGTAAAAATACAAAAATTGTACTTTACACTTATGATTCATTTTTATTAGATTATGATAAAAGTGAGAATGACCTTTTACCTAAAATTGGTGAAATTTTTACAAAATACAAATTACAAATTAAAACCAACACAGGAAATAGTTATGACTTTAAATAAAAACGGCGATATGTATAATTCGATAAATTATGACTTTCAACACATTTTTAATACATTCGACGTGAATAATAGGTTACTATGCACTTTCATAGCTTTAGAGGGATTAGACGGGCTAATAAACGAAGTTTCTAAAACATACGATATCATGTACAACAAGATTTTTGTTTTACATGTTCAAAATACAGGTGAGTATGTTATTACTTATAATATTGATCAAGGTAACGTGAACACGATACCAACAAATACAATATTAGTACACCGTAAAAAAGAATCAAACACACTATATACAATTAATGCTCTTAATGAATTAATTAAGTCGTTAAATAGAGGTGTAGTTGACCCATCATTTAGAATTGATTGGCAACACTATAAAAATAGTATTTTATTAACTCAACATAACGAACTAAAAACACTTAATACTAAAATTCATAAAATAGTAGACTTAGTGTAATATTTATTATTGCAAAACAAATCACCCCAACATATCAAACAAAATCATCTAAGGTCCAATTTTTGGGCCTTAGTTTGGCCTCGTATAATACGTTCATTATATTAGAATATAAATAATAGTTTTAAATTAAACAAATATACAGTTATGGATTTATCAGAAATCAAATCGAAGCTTGCGAAATTACAAGCTAAACCCGGTTCAAACAAAACCGACAAGAAAAATTCAGGTTGGAAACCATCAATCGGAAAACAAAATGTTCGTATTGTACCTAATAAGTATAATAAGAAAAACCCATTCACAGAATTATATTTCTACTATGGTATTGGTAAAAAAGTAATGATCTCTCCTCTATCATGGGGTGATAAAGATCCAATTGCTGAATTTGCAAAACAATTACGTAGTACAAATGACAAGGAAAATTGGAGATTAGCTAAGAAATTAGATCCAAAAATGAGAATTTTTGCTCCTGTTATTGTTAGAGGTGAAGAAGCAAACGGAGTTAAGTTATGGCAGTTTGGTAAGGAGTTATATATGGACTTCTTAAATTTAGCTGATAATGAGGACGTAGGAGACTTTACAGACGTAGCAGAAGGTAGAGACATTATTATTAATACAGTAGGACCAGATGTAACTGGTACACAGTATAATAAATCAACAATTATGGCTCGTACAAAAATTACTCCATTATCTGAGGATGCAAATCAAATTCAAAATTGGTTAGATGAACAGCCAAATCCTTTAGAAGAGTTTAAAAAGTATTCATTCGACGAAATGAAGTCAGCTTTACAAGAGTGGTTAACACCTGAAGAGCCAGAAGAAGGTTCAATCATTGATGATGAAGTTACTACTGAAGACAAAGCAGATGACTTACCTTGGGAAGCAGCTACTAAAACACCAAATTACACTTTAACAGCTAAACCAGCTCCTAAAGCAAGTAAATTTGACGCACTATTTGATGACGAAGACTAATAATTAAACAAAATGGCTAAAAAAGACACATCACTAGCAGCAGCGGTATCTGCTGAATTGAGAGGTAGCTTTGACTTAAATAAATTTAAAGAAAAGAAATTATTAAGTTCAAATGTGAAATTCAAAGATCAAAAATGGATACCATTATCTAAAGCATTTCAAGATGTAACTTCGGTTCCTGGGATTCCTCAGGGTCATATAGTCCTACTAAGAGGTCATAGTGATACAGGTAAAACAACAGCGTTAATTGAAGCAGCAGTAGCTGCTCAAAAACAGAAAGTATTACCTGTATTCATTATTACTGAGATGAAGTGGAATTGGGAACACGCAATTCAGATGGGATTAGATGTTAAAACAATTGTAGATGAATCAACAGGCGAGGTATTAAATTATGAAGGTAATTTTATTTACGTAGATAGAGAAACGTTACATACAATTGAAAACGTAGCAGCATTTATTTTAGATTTATTAGACGAACAGAAAAAAGGTAATTTACCATATGATTTATTGTTCTTATGGGATTCAATTGGTTCTATACCATGTGAATTATCAGTTCGTTCAAATAAAAATAATAATGAGTGGAACGCAGGCGCAATGTCAACTCAATTTGGAAATAGTGTTAACCAAAAAATCACATTATCGAGAAAAGAAAGTTCAAAATACACTAATACATTAGTTTGTATCAATAAAGTATGGACGGCTAAGCCTGAAATGCCTATGGGTCAACCAAAATTAATGAATAAAGGTGGATTTGCAATGTGGTTTGACGCTACGTTTGTAGTAACATTTGGTAATATTTCAAATGCAGGTACATCTAAAATCAAAGCGATTAAAGATGGTAAGCAAGTAGAATTTGCTAAACGTACAAATATTCAAATCGATAAAAATCACATTAACGGAGTTCAATCTCGAGGTAAAATCATTATGACACCTCATGGATTCATTAACGATACTGAAAAAGAATTAAAATCTTATAAAGACGCTCACGCGAAAGAATGGATGAAAATCTTAGGCAGTTTAGATTTTGATGTCTTTGAAGAAGAAGAGGGATTCGAAGGGACTGATGTATTTTCACAAGAACCAGAATAAAAAATGAATACAGATGAATTATTTAAACTTCTTGACAACGTAACTCAAGAAGTAAAGGACGAGCCTACCTCAAATAAACACTCTAGAGTAGTTCTAGTAGATGGATTAAATTTATTTCTAAGAAACTTTGCTGTATTAAATTACATTAATTCAGATGGAGTGCATATAGGAGGTTTAGGTGGATTCTTAAGATCATTAGGATTTCTGATTAACAATATTCAACCAACATCTGTATATCTAGTATTCGACGGTATAGGTTCTTCCAATAACAGGAAGAACTTATTACCCGAATACAAATCAGGAAGACATCAAACACGAGTTACTAATTGGGATACATTTGATGATTTAGAAGACGAAAATATTTCTAAGTATAATCAAATTGCTCGTTTAATTCATTATCTAAAATGTTTACCTGTTAAAACAGTAGCAATAGATAAAGCAGAAGCCGACGACTTAATAGCTCATTTAAGTACTCATTTAGCTTCAACTCACGATTCTAAAGTTTATATAGTATCTTCAGATAAAGATTTTTTACAATTAGTAAATAAAAATATTATTATTTATTCTCCGATTGAAAAAGATTTCTATGATAGTAAAACTGTAAAGAGCAAGTTTGGCATTCCGCCTGAAAATTTTATCTTATATAAAACACTATTAGGAGATAATTCAGATAAAGTACCTGGTGTTAAAGGTTTAGGTAAAGGAAAAATATTTAAATTGTTTCCTGAATTGCAAACTGAAATATTAACATTAGATGATATTTTTAGAATTAGCGCTGAGAAATATAAGGAACATATTATCTATTCTAGAATAGTATTTGAAGAAGATTCAATACGAAATTGTTTCAAAATTATGAATCTAGCTAAACCAATTATAGACGATAGTGAGAAACAGTTCTTAGAAGAACTAATATTAGAAGAAGCACCAGAATTAAGAGCAGGTGATTTCTTAAAATTATACCATGAGGATGGAATGGGTTTTACAATTAAAAATGTAGAACATTGGTTACCTAACAATTTTAATATATTAAATAGTTACAAATAAATAAGTTATGACATTACAAACGATAGATCAGTATGGGACGGGATTTCAAATTAAAGTTATATCAGCTTTATTAACTCGTAAAGAATTTTTAGTAAACATTCATGATTTATTGACTGACGAATATTTTTCAAATCAAGGTCACAAATGGATTATTAAGCAAATTCTAGATTACTATTACAAATACCATACCACACCAAGTATGGAAGTACTTAAAGTTGAGTTAAAAAAATTAACTAACGAAGTATTACAAGTATCTATTAAAGAACAATTAAAAGAAGCATATACATCATCAGACGATGATTTAGAATATGTAGAAAATGAATTTTCTAATTTCTGTAGAAACCAACAACTGAAGAGAGCTCTATTAAACAGCGTTGATTTACTTAACGCCGGAGATTATGACTCTATTAGGTTATTGGTTAATAACGCGCTTAAAGCGGGACAAGACAAAAATTTAGGTCACGAATACAATAAAGATACTGAATCTCGATATAGAGAAGATAATCGCTCATTTGTTCCGACACCTTGGGACCATTTAAATATATTATTACAAGGTGGTTTAGGAGGCGGTGACTTAGGTATCATATTTGGTAATCCAGGCGGAGGTAAATCATGGTCGTTAGTTGCATTAGGTGGTAATGCAGTTAAATTAGGATATAACGTTATACATTATACACTAGAATTAGGCGAAGATTATGTAGGAAGACGTTATGATGCATTTTTTACTAATAAACCAGTACAAAATATCGCAAAACATAGAAAAGAAATCGAAGATATTGTACCAAATTTACCAGGTAATTTAATTATTAAAGAGTTTCCGATGGGTAAAGCAACAACTTCGATGGTTGAGTCACATATTAAGAAATGTATTGAATTAGATTTCAAACCAGACTTAGTTATTATTGACTATATTGATTTATTACGCTCTAAACGTTTAAAAGGTGAACGTAAGGATGAAGTTGATGATTTATATGTAAGTACTAAAGGATTAGCAAGAGAATTAAATTTACCAATTTGGTCAGTATCTCAAGTAAATCGCGCAGGTGCTAAAGATGATGTAATTGAAGGCGATAAAGCCGCAGGTTCATATGATAAAATGATGATTGCTGATTTTGCAATGTCATTATCAAGAAAACGTTTAGATAAAACAAACGGTACAGGTAGAGTTCATATTATGAAGAACAGATACGGTATGGATGGTATGACATTTAACGCTAAAATTGATACATCTACAGGTCATATAGACATTAATACAGCTGAAATGCATATTGAGGATTCAGAACCAGAACAAGGCTTTAGACCAGCAGGTTTATCACCAAGTACTAATTTTGATTTTATGGATAAGCAGTTACTAAGTCAGAAATTTTTTGAATTAGGGAAATAAGGTTTAATATTTATCATCACAAACAGAAAATATGTCTACAGTAGTATTAATAGCTTGTTCCGCAACAAAATTGAGTAAACCAGCTCCCGCTTATCAGTTTTACTCATCTGATTTATTTCAGAAAAATTGGGAATATGCTAAAAAACATGCTGACGAAAAAAACATATATATTGTATCTGCAAAACATCATTTAGTACCTCATAATAAAACATTAGCACCATATGATTTAACTTTAAAAGATATGCCATCTGATAAACGTAAAGAATGGGCCGATATCGTTTTAAAACAAATCAAAGAAAAAGGTTATAGTTTAGATAATGATAAGTTCATATTTTTAGCAGGTAAAGCTTATAGACAATATCTAGAACCAGAAATGAAGCATGTTGAAACTCCATTTGAAGGTTTAAGAATAGGTCAACAAAAGAAAGCGTTACTAAAAGCTTTAAAAGAACAACTAATTAGTTTTGCAAGATATATTATTAATGAAGTTAAAAAAATAAACTTACTATGAAATTAGAGCAAAATTATATCAACAAGCTAATTACTGAGTATATCGAAGATAGTTATTCCTTCGGAGATGAGAATCCCGATCTAATTAACGAGACCCTAAACTCGTATAAACAGTTGATTGTAGAATCAAACAAACCAGTTATTACTCTGGAAGCATTAAAATCACATGCTTCTAGTCTAACAGAATCAAAACAAGAAGTATTTAATGATTTCATTTTATATCTTCAAATGACGGAATTAGACAACAAATTATTTAATTAGTTAATTTAAAATTTTATTTAAACATGTTGACATTAGAATCACAAATTCTGAGTGAGATTACTACCCACCTTAAGTACGCGAAGTACTTACCCGAAGTACAAAGAAGAGAAACTTGGGACGAATTAGTTACCCGAAACAAAGAAATGCATACTGAAAAGTATCCGGCATTAAAAGAAGAAATTGAGTGGGCGTATAAATTTGTGTATGACAAAAAGGTATTACCTTCAATGCGTAGTTTACAGTTTGGTGGTAAACCAATTCAAATAAACAATTCAAGAATATTCAATTGTTCTTATTTACCAATTGATGACTTAGCATCATTTTCTGAAATTATGTTCTTATTACTTTCAGGATGTGGAGTAGGTTATTCAGTACAACAACACCACATCGAAAAATTACCTGAAGTTAGAAAACCATTAAAATCTAAAAGATATTTAGTTGGTGACTCAATTGAAGGATGGGCGGATGCCGTTAAGGTATTAATGAAAGCTTACTTAAGAGGAGGTGCAGCACCTGCTTTTGACTTTAGAGATATTCGTCCTAAAGGAGCTGAATTAATTACTGTAGGAGGTAAAGCACCAGGTCCAGAACCATTAAAAATTGCTTTAACACACGTACAAGCTATTTTAGACAGAAAACAAGATGGTCAAAAATTATCATCATTAGAATGTCATGATATTATTTGTCACTTAGCTGACGCTGTATTATCAGGTGGTATTAGAAGAGCAGCATTAATTTCATTATTTAATTTAGATGATGAAGAAATGTTAACTTGTAAATTTGGAAATTGGTGGGAAGAAAATCCACAACGTGGAAGAGCAAATAACTCAGCAATGTTGTTACGTTCTAAAATTGAAAAAAATACATTTTTAGAATTATGGAAAAAAATTGAATTGAGTAACAGTGGTGAACCTGGTTTCTTATTCTCAAACGATAAAGATGCAGGTACAAATCCATGTGCTGAAATTAATTTGAAACCAAATCAATTCTGTAACTTATGTGAAATCAATGCTTCAGACATTGAGACACAAGAAGAATATAATGATAGAGCAAAAGCAGCAGCATTCATTGGAACATTACAAGCGTCATATACTGATTTTCATTACTTAAGAGATGTTTGGAAGAAAACAACTGAAAAAGAAGCATTATTAGGTATCGGAATGACAGGTATCGCTTCAGGAGCTGTTTTAAAATTAAACATGAAAGAAGCAGCTAAAGTAGCAGTTGAAGAAAACGAACGTGTAGCTAAATTATTAGGTATTAATAAAGCAGCTCGTGTTACAACAGTTAAGCCATCAGGTACTACAAGTTTAGTATTAGGTACTTCATCTGGAATTCACGCTTGGCATGATGAGTTTTATGCTAGAAGAATTAGAGTAGGTAAAAATGAAGCATTATATACTTACTTAAGTATCTATCATCCAGAATTATTAGAAGATGATTTCTTTAAACCAACTATTCAAGCAGTAATTTCAGTTCCACAAAAAGCACCTCAAGGAGCAATTACACGTTCAGAATCAGCACTTGATTTATTAGAACGTATTAAAACAATTAATAAAAATTGGATTAAACCAGGACATAGAAGAGGTTCTAACATGCATAATGTTTCTGCAACTGTAACTATTAAACCTGATGAGTGGGATACAATTGGAGAATGGGTATTTGAAAACAAAGAATACTTTACAGCATTATCATTCCTACCACATTCAGATCACACTTACGTTCAAGCACCATTTGAAACCATAGATGAGGACAAATTTAATGAAATGGTAAAAAGTTTACATAACATTGACTTATCTAAAGTAATAGAAATGAATGACAACACAGCAAGACAAGACGAACTCGCATGTGCCGGAGGAAATTGCGAAATCCAATAATACTCAAGATTATTACATAGAAAATGGGTACCGTGTTCTCACGGCCCATTTTCTTATTAATCGTGGTTATTGTTGTGGAAATGGTTGTCGACATTGTCCTTACCATCCACAACACACAAAAGGTACTCAAACTTTACGATAGGCTTGGCTTTCCTAAATATCTTTGTTATGTTTAGGATATGAATATAGATTTAAGTAAAATAGCCAAGAAATTAATGTTAGATGAACCGTTTTATGGTTTGTTCTTATTAACATTAAATAAACGAGAAAACACACAGATCCCAACTGCTTGTGTATCACTACAAGGTATTAACCAATCTTTAGAAATTAATCCGGAGTATTGGAATTCATTACCTGAACTTCAACGAATAGGATTATTAAAACATGAATTGTTACATATCATGTTTCATCACTTCCTATTAGACACAACAATGTATCCTGATGCTAAACTAAGAAACATAGCCGCAGATATAGAAATCAATCAATTTATAGACGAACAAAATAAATCAAAGGATTGGTTAGGTTTAACTTCAGTTCCTAATTTAGTTTTACCTGAAAAAGCAGGTACAAGAGTTTATTATGATATGATTAAAGATAAAGCATCAACTTGTCCTCAAGTTCAAGAATGGCTTGATGGATTAGGAGATGATAGTTGTGAATTTGCTGATGGTCATGAAATGTGGGGTGATCCAAATATGGATGAAGCAACAAAAAAATTAATTGGTAAACAATTAGAACATCAAGTAAAAGAGATTGCTGAACATTTAGATAAAAAAGGTTCTAAGTTTAGAGGTACATTACCCGGTACATTAGTAGAATGGATTGATAGTTTATTTGAATTACCAGTACCAGTTACTGATTGGAAATCATATTTTAAGCGTTTTATATCATCATCAGATAAAGTAGTTACTAAAAAATCAAGAAACAAATACAATAAACGTTTCCCAGGTAATCCAGCTCTAAAAATTAAACATAAGAAAAATATATTAGTAGCAATTGATACTTCAGGTTCAGTTAGTAGTGAAAATTTAGTTGAGTTTTTAGGTCAATTATTACACATTCATAAAACAGGTCATGAAGTAACAGTAATGGAATGTGATGCTAAAATTACTAATATATTTAAATATAAAGGAGATAAAGAGATTGCTATTACAGGTAGAGGAGGAACAGATTTTCAACCAGCAATTGATTATTTTAATCAGCATATTCAAACTTATAACACATTAGTATTTTTTACAGACGGTTATGCACCGGCTCCTACACCTCCTAAACGTCCAATGTTGTGGGTAATGACAAGTGATGGGGAAACTAAAACATCAAAATTTCCAGGCAAAGTAGTACACATGAATTAATATGGAATTAGAATTTAATCTTGAATCTGTTGAACGATTAATCAGTATGATTAAATCAGACGACCACGACAATCTAGTAATAGCTATGGCTATTCTATTTAACTTAAGTGATGAACAAGCTGATATTAAAGCAACTAAAACAGAGTTATATCAATTAGTAATTGATGTACACAGTTGGGGTAAATTCATTGAATTATATAAAAATAACATTAAACTGTATGATCCCGAAAGCTTGGCTTCCCAATAAATTGATGTTATATTTAGGTATTAAGAAATAAAAGATAAAAATTATGGCAAAAGGTTCTAAAAAAAGTACGGAGACTTCATCATCAAATCAAGTGTCCCTAAATCCAAAGGATTTAAAATCATTCCTAAATCACATTGTTAGTAACAATCGATTTCTCCAGGAACAAGGCAAACCAGTAGTGAGTGTCGAAGTAGTAGGAGAAAGTGGTATTGGAAAAACATCATCAATTATTCAATTATCAAAAGAGTTGAATGTAGATTTTGTTAAGTTAAATTTAGCTCAAATTGAAGAGTTAGGAGACATAGTAGGTTTTCCAATCAGACAATTTGAAGTATGTCAAAATGAGGAAGAGAAATGTGTTTGGATTGATGAGCATGCAGTAGATGAATATACTAAATTAGGGTATAAATTTACAGGTAAAAATCGAATGAGTTATTGTCCACCTGAATGGATTAGTGGTAAAACAAAAGGTGGTATTCTATTATTAGATGACTGGAATAGAGCTGATATGAGATTCATACAAGCTGTAATGGAGTTAATTGATAGACAAGAATATATTAGCTGGAAACTACCTAAAGACTGGCATATCATATTAACAAGTAATCCTGATACAGATGATTATATTGTTAATTCAATTGATTCTGCTCAAAAAACACGATTTATCTCAGTTAATTTAAAGTATGATGTTTCATGTTGGGCAGAATGGGCTGAACAAAATCAATTAGATAACAGATGTATCAATTTTATGTTATTACATCCTGAACTAATTAACAAAAATGTCAATCCAAGAAGTACATCAATGTTTTTTAATTCAATATCATCATTAGAATCGTTTGATAAGTCATTACCATTAATTCAAATGATTGGAGAAGGTAGTGTTGGTGTTGAATTTGCAAGTATGTTTACAATGTTTATCAATAATAAATTAGATAAATTAGTAAAAATACATGATGTATTATTTCATGACAATGAAAAATATATTTTAGGTGAATTAAAAGGATGTATTGGATCTGATAAAAATTATAGAGCAGATATTGCCTCAACGTTAGCAACCCGATTAATCAATTATAGTTTATTTTATGCTAGTGATAATAAGATAGATGATAGTTTAATTAATCGAATCAAAGAGATAATTGTAGGAGATATATTTGCTGTTGATTTAAAGTACCATATTGTAAAGTCAATTTATAATGGTGATGCTAATAAGTTTAAAAGCTTAATGTTAAAGAAAGAGTTGGTTTCATATTTAATGAAGTAAGAAAATGATATATTTTTATAAAAATGGTTGGTTTAACCAAAAAAACACTGTTACAGATTCAAATACCTTATATGGCTATTTACAAGCTTCAGATGTTAATACTTACAAAGCTAATTTACTCAATTTTAAAAATAATAAAATTGAAGATGGAGATATAGTTTGTTTTGGTAAAGATAATATTACTAGAGATAAATTAAAAGACTTAAATAAACGAGTTAAATTTAAACGAGTAACAGATGAGTCTAAAGCTAATACATTAGTAATAGATGATATTTGGTTTAATGATAAAGTAAAAGAATCAAAATTAGCAGAATATTTATTTTTACCTTGTAATATAAAAGATAGATTACATAGTAATGATTCATTTGTAAGTGTATATAATAGTGAGGCATGTATTGGAGAAAAAGATTATGTTATAAGATATAATAACAGTCACTTTAAAAACACAAATCCAACTATTAAATCTTATTATCAAATTGTAAATTTATGGTTATATAGTAATAGAGATAATAAATCAACTATTACAATTGAGGAACAAAGAGGAATGAGTTTAGTTATATCAAAACTAAAACAAATCGCAGATTCATTAACCACAACTAAAAAAATTGTTTTAGCTAGTTCATTACAACATCAATTTAATGAAGATAGTATTGAGTTAAATGAGGAAACATATGAAACATTAAAATCTATGTTCGCATCTTCAGATACAGAAAATACATTATTAGCTTTAGAAATTTTAGCGAACGCAAAAATACCTGAAGAAAATAGAGTATTAGTAACATTACTATTATATAACAATTATTATAGTATAACTCCACTTATTAAAACAAATAATATTAATAAGTTCTTAAAATTGTATAAATACGAGTATAAGTTAGGAAGAGAACCAATGAGTTATGTAATGGGTTTATTAATGGATAAATATTATTCACCTAAATTTGAGTCATTTATTAAAGCATTAATAGTTGATTATATCAATAAACATTTACTTAATGATAAATCATCGAAACATAGAATCTCAGCCGTAGAATTATCTTAAATTAGGTTTGGCCTTCGGGCCATTCCTTATTATATTTAAATGATGACAGCAAAAGATATATTAATAGAATTAGGTTATAATCATAAGATTAAAGCACCTCAAAAACCTAAATGGAATGGAGCAAATAAATTTTATTGGTGGAGACGATTTCCAATCCATAAAGATCTCCATAAATATCAACCATTACAAAATAAAATAGATAATGGAGATTTTGATTACACTCCTTATGCTAAGTATATAGATTATGAGTATTATTGGATGGCTGAAGAAATTTTAGCTATTAGAGAACAAAATCTACGACATAATATTAGACGAGAAAAAGAAGACGAAATTATATCATCTTATGCTAAACGTTTAAAACATTTAGGAGAGGATATGATGAAGGACGAATTCAATCGTATTCAGGATTTTAAAGAAGCATTGAGATATCATTTAGGTGGTTCTAAAGATTTAGTGAATGAGTATTTTGAGGAAATAGAAGGTACTTTAACTGAAATAGCTTCACATTATCCAAAATGGTTAGAACAAAGAAAATTAAGTTTGGCAAATTAATAAAATCTTTTATATTTATATAAAATAAAGTTATGCAAATATCACACGAACTCCCACTCAATTTATTAGACAAATCTTATTTATGGAATGACTATGATTATTGTCTTCCTCATTTAATTGACAAACATACATCTTATAAAGAATATTTTATTAGAGCTAGACGTCATGGTCGTTTTATTATCATGGATAATGGTTTATTTGAAGGTGTAACTCATACTGAAAAAGATTTAGTTGAAAAAATTAATCTAATTAAACCTGATATTTTTGTTGTTCCTGATGAATGGAATGATACAGCACTCACTTATAGAAATGCTAAATATTGGATGAATGTTATTAAAGAACAACTACCTAAAGAAACTGAATTAATGGTAGTAATGCAAGGGCATACTTTAGGTGATTTTATGAATTTATATAATCAAAGTGCGGCTTTAGGTTATACGCATTTTGCATTTAATCATTCATCTCAGTATTATCAAAATGATGGTTATCATCCAAATCATTTAGTTAATCAAATGATGAATAGAATTTATGTAATTTCTAGATTATATAAAGAAGGAATTATTAAAGATAATCATTATATCCATTTATTAGGAGCCTCGTTACCCCAAGAATTCTTATATTATAATGATCCAAAATATGCTTTTATTAAGTCTGTCGACACATCTAATCCGGTTATTGTAGGCGCGTTAGGTCAGTTTTATAAGGAATATGGTTTATTAACTAAACCAAAAAATAAAATTGAAGAATTTATGGAAAGAGAATTTGATAAAAAAGAAATAGAAGTTATACAAAGTAATATTAAAAAATTTAAATCGTTTATAAAATGAGAACATTAATCAACTGGTTAAAAAGAAAACAAGACATTATATTATTATATTGTGCTGTATTATCAATTTGGGTAACATTAACTGTGTTTATAGAACACTATAAACAAGATCGCAAATACAAAGAAATGGAGTTTAAACGTGATAGTATGGATTATGAATTAAAGAAACAAGATTACGAATTATTTAAACAACAATAAAATGGCACAAACATTCACATCGTACTCAGGTACAGAAAACACATTATTAGGTGTTAAAGGAACAGTATCATTAGGTACAGGAACATCATACTCAGGTACAACATATACTGATTATAGTACTCATATTCCTACATTTGCAACATCAAATTTAGCAATTTCATCAATTAACCAAAACACAATTATGCAAAACAAAGTAGCAGTGTTCAAAGTAACACGTAATGACGAAAACAAAATTACATCAACTGAATTCATTAAAGAATTATGGATTGAAACTAAAAATGGCCAATCAGTAGAGTTTGAAGTAGCTAGAGATAAAGACTTGGCTAAGTACAAAGCTGAAGATTTATCTATTAGAGTAATTTTTACAGTAACATTCTAAAATGGCAAAACTACAAAAAATTGAAACTACTCATTACATTTATGAGTATGAATTAAGCGAAGATGAATTAGCATTATATATTAGTGATCCAGATACATTTTGGGAAGACTTTAATGAGGAATGGAATGATCCATATATGGATGTAGATTCAACTCAACCAGAAATTAACTTTTTAGAAGAATAAATAAAAATTATGATATTAAAATTATTTATATGTGCATACCTAATTATATTTGGGTACCACTTAAATCCTAAAAATAGGATAATGCCTATTAGTTTATTATATCCATTCCAACCAATTTGGACAATGGTTATTGTACCTATATTATTTATACATAGTATGTTTAAAATTTTTGTTGCTAAATGGGACTTAGAATATTTATTTTATTATTTTTTTAATAAAGATAAATTAATATTAGAAGAAAGAGATTTAAATCACATAAAAACAAAATTGTTACCCCAATTTAATAATATAAATACCCCATATGGTAGATATAAATATTGGTTAGGTGGTAAGATTTTAGAAATTAATAATAAAAATTAAATAAAAATGAAAAAAGTAAAAGTAAAAGGTAAAATTAGATGGATTTCATCGCTAAAAAAGTAAATAAAATCAAAATTAAAAAAAAATATGTACGAATTTGAAAAACATAAAAAACTAACAGAATTTATTCAAGAAATAGCAAATACTGGTAAAGCCCCTAAAGAATGGACATCTTTTATAGAAACATTAAATAAATCTTTAGATGTACAAAATAATATAAGTGTACAAACACAAAAGATATTGCAAGAGTTAATTAATACTTTAGAGCAAAAAATTCAGGATTCAGCTCATGGTAAAGGAGATACCACTAGAACAGGTGATTACAGGATAGGTTTAAAACATGCTGTTAATGAAGTGTATAATATTTTAGAAACTGAAAATAATGCTAATGCGGATAAGATATTAATACCTCAATATATTGTCGATGCTTACGTTCAAGGTGCTCTAATGGAAAATCCTAGTGCGAGTGAAGAAGATATTATTAAAATGGTTGCAAATGGTAATATTTATTGGAATAGAAATTTTAGCGGACTTAAAAATAAATAATATATGAAAACATACTTTATTTTACCTTTTATTATATACGAGGAAGTATATGAAACAAAATCTATTACTATTGGATGGTTATCTAAATCTTGGACTTTTTTTATAGTTAAACCTAAAAAAGAAAAAGATACAATTTAAATATTATGAAAGAAATAATAGAAAAATTAAATAATTTAAACATAATTCAAAAAAATTATGAGTTTGAAGAAGATCTTCCTGAAGAAATGTTAAAATATTTTACAAAATCGTTAGCATCAGAATTAGATATTGACAAACATCGCTGGTATGAAACTTCAGTATCAGTTTGGGAAACTAATGAAGGATTATTAGGAGTTAGATCTATTACAAATTTATATTCTGAGCAAAGTGATTATGAAGATATATCTTGGAAGTTAAGATTTTTTGAGATGGAACCTATTCAAACAATTACTTATAAAATTAAAAAATAAAAATGAAAAAATTACTATATTTATTACTTAAAAAAGATATGATTAAAAAATTAAGTAAAAAACGAGGAACTCAGTTTGTTGATGATGTTATGGCAATATTCGGAATGCCAACTGATACTACTAATGAATATTTAAATTCACTAAAACAAACTAAAAAATGAAAATCTATCAATTAAGAACAGCAAAAGAATTTTACAATTCAATTAAAGAAAACTTTACAACAGAAGAATTAATGCAAATGTATGCTGAAGATGTAGCAAAAAGATTTGCAGCTGAATGTGTAAATGAGGCACTTGGAAACAAAATGGAAGTTTCAAATATGTTACATAGTGCTATTGAAAATAAATATAAATCTATAATTTGGGAAAATTAAAATGAGTACATTTAAAGAAAGATTAACTGCTGAAATGCAAGATTTAAAAGAAAAAATTGATAAATTAGAAATATTTGTTAATAGTGATGCTTTATTTAATATTGATGCGACACAACAGGTTTTATTAAGAATTCAATTACAGTCTATGATAACTTATTTTCAAATTTTAGTTGAGCGTATTGTTTGGTTAGATAGAAATTAAAAAAAAATAAACATATGTATATATTAAAACAAACAAAAAAAGAAAACAATACAGTTATTAAAACTGAAAATACATTATTAGGTAATCGTTATGTGGTATTATATTTCTTCCCAGAAAATAAACAGTACTCCGATATTAGAGAACAACATTTTGTATTTAATTTAGGATTAAATACATTAGATGTTCAGCATTATCAAAATCCATTTATATTAAATGAAGATGGAAGTAAAATAATTTATCTTGAAGATTTTCATAATCATCAAATTATAAATGATGAAAATGGAGTATTAATAGAAGATTTAAGTAATTATGTTGGACAATTACTAAATAGTAGTGATGAAAAAACATCAAAGTTTATGGAAACACAATCAAGAATAATTCAACAAACCTATGATGAAAAAATGGCTGAAAAAATGACTGAAAATAATAACATTATAGTTGACGATATATCTGCTGCTGCTATACCTGAAGAAGATATTTTAAAACGCCCAACAAACTATTCATTACATCAAATTTTTGAAAGATTAAAATCAGGAAGAAAAAGACAGGATCAATTATTATTACAAGATTTAATAGAAATTGTCGATAAAAAGGAACCATTTGTTATCTTAACAACTCAAGAATATGATAATTATAATGCACTTGTTACATTATTAATTGAGAAACATTTAGGTACGTTTAAGGAAGCAAATGTTAATGGTTTCTTTAAAGAACAACAATTAGAAAATAGAGGCTACTCATCAAGAGCAACATTAGGACAAATATAAAATAAAAATGAAAAATTATTATGAACGAAGATAAATTACCTTCAAATTGCCCTTATTGTGGAGAATTGGTTAATTATTTAAATCATAAACACCATTTATATATGTATTGTGAAGAAGATAATAAAACAACCACAGAAAAAGATAAAATGCAAGAATTTAAAGAATTTGCTTTTGAACTTAAAATTAATCGAGACTATTATAGTAGAGCAAGAATAATTGAAGAGTTGGTTGACAAGGTTGAAGAATTATTTAATAAAAAATAGAAAATAATATATTTTAATTTTTTTTTTATATATTTATAATAAAACATTAATAACATGAAAAATTTTGATTTAAAAAAACATTTAATAGAAAATAAATTAACTAGAACAAGTCAATTAAATGAAGACGAAGATTTAAATAATAAAAAAATTGGACGTCAATCGTATGATTTATTAGATAAATATCTACCTAAAATGAGTGAAGATCAACGATTTAAATTATATCAAACTATAGCTCAATTTTTAAATAAAAATGGAATAAAAGATTTAGATAGTAATTAATTAATAAATATATAAAAAAATTAAAAGTAAGCTTGGGAAACCAAGCTTTTTTTATTATATTATTAATAATAAAATATAAAAGTTATGAAAACAGAAGTACAAATAAAAATATTTGATGATATTATTTCTAATACTACGGAATTAGCAAATAATTTCTTAAAAGAAATTAATACAGATGTAATTTCAGTAACACCATTGTATAATACAATAAATGGTGGTATAATTTATGTGATAATTTATAAAATATAAAAGTTATGGAAAATAAAACAAAACATGCTGTTATTTCGCTTTCAGGTGGAATGGATAGTAGCACCTTATTATTAAGGTTATTAGCTGATGGGTACCAATGTACTGCACTTTCTTTTGACTATGGTCAAAAACACAATGTAGAATTAGAACGAGCTAAAGAATTAGTTGACTACATTAACTCATATTGTATCATTAAAAATGATCCTAAAACAGCAGAATATCCTTATTATGTTAAACATCAAGTAATTAAATTAGATGGTTTATCTCAATTACTTAACTCTGCACTTGTAATAGGTGGAGATGATATCCCTGAAGGTCATTATGAGCATAGTAATATGGCTGCTTCTGTAGTCCCAAATCGCAATAAAATATTCAGCTCAATTATTCAAGCTGTTGCGTTATCAATTGCTGAAAAGAATAACACTGAATGTGTAATTGCTATGGGTATCCATGCTGGTGATCACCAAATTTATAGAGATTGTCGTCAAGAATTTAGGGATTCAGATTATAATGCGTTTTTAGAAGGTAATGAAAATGGACATTTAGTTACATATTATACCCCGTATTTAACCGGTAATAAATTTGATATATTAAAAGATGGCGCAGTGTGTTGCGATATACTAGGTCTTGACTTTAACACGGTATATAGCAGGACTAACACATCTTATAAACCATATCCATCAGGAAACAGTGATTATAAATCAGCATCATCAGTTGAACGTGTAGAAGCGTTTATTAAATTAGGTCGTCCTGATCCAGTAATTTATGAAGATGAAGATGGTATAGCATCATGGGATAAAGTAGTAAAACATGTAACTAAAGTTATTGAAGAATTTAATAAATAGTATGTCTTTGGGTATCAGCTAATATTTATAACTGATACCCAGATATAATATGAAAACAGAAAAAAAATGTAAACGCTGTGAAATTACTAAACCTATAGAAGAATTTCCATTAAATAGTCCAGATATAAAAGGTAGACGTTATTACATGTCTAAATGTAAAAAATGTATGGTTATTTCAGTAAAACCATATGTTCAAAAATATATGAAAGCTAACCCAGATAAATGGAAAGAATATGGTAAAAATACTCGTAATAAACGTTCTAAATTATTAGAAGAGTTACGTTCTGAAGGATGTGTTAAATGTAAAGATAAAAGACATTACGTTATTGATTTCCACCATTTGGAACCTGATAAAAAAGATATATCAATATCAGACGCAAGTATAAGTAAAATAAAAAGCGAATCTAAAAAATGTATATTATTATGTCGAAATTGTCATGCTGAGTTTCATTTTTTAGAAAAAACAACAGGAATAAATATAAACAGTTATTTAAACACTCATGAAGCAACCAGATCCTAAATTACATCAATATATTAGTTTTCTTAAATCAGGAATTAGAATATTAGGTTATATTACTTTACC